>ENA-OXEG01000425-OXEG01000425.1-human-gut-metagenome-genome-assembly--contig:-NODE-425-length-26183-cov-5.341434_pt1 | contig 26183 bp, 24 predicted proteins | sample MGYA00249355_ERZ652243 | MGnify/ENA primary metagenome ERZ652243 (study PRJEB26925, sample SAMN05826944) | human gut metagenome | biome: ENVO:2100002; feature: ENVO:00000062; material: ENVO:00002003... | reverse complement strand
GAGATGTAGCTCCGTCTCGTGGGCTCGGAGATGTGTATAAGAGACAGCATAAAAGCCGTTTTTTCATAAAAGACGACCATTTGCTGTGACGGAAAGTATCTTCGTTATCGATATATCTGTCGTTGTAAATAAAATCTTCTTTCCCCGTATTATACGGCGGATCAATATAGATTAGATCTATTTCTCCCTTATGTGTTTTTTCAAGCAGCTTCAGGCTTGCCAGGTTGTCGCCCTCTATAAGAAAGTTCATCTGTCCGCCCTTGTCTATAAAAAGCTCCTTTTCTTCCGTCAATACGGGCAGATTGTTTTCCAAAACCTCGTCAATTCCTTCCCGGTGCTCCTCAAACACCAGTCCGTATTTCTTGCCCTTTATTTCCTTTTCTATGTCGGCGATAAAGCTAAGCAGCTGAGCCGTGTTTTCGTCCTGCGGAGCCGTCGCTATATACCTCTTGATTGCTTTTATCTTTTCGACTAGTTTTTCGCGCTTTTCTTTTGATACGTTTGTGGACATAAAATCTTCCTTTCTCTCGTCACATAGCCGTACTTTTCTTTTCAAGCTAAATCGCCCGTTTGCTCAAAGCTTAAAGCCGGCCTTATTTTTATTACCTAAATATATCATAATTCAGTCAAAAAATCAATCGGTTTATAAGCCGCAAGCCCAGAAAACAGCGTATGGAAGATAGAGCAGAGCAGGCTGCAAAGCTTGTCGTTGCTTTATTATTAGCTATATAATTTATAGGCGTTGAAAATTTTTACAGTATTAAGGCGGCGCAATATATTGCGCCCGTAAAAGAGGAAACGTGAACAGCGCATTATTATTTGCCGTGACGTAAAAGCCGCGCGTTTTAAGCGGCGTAGCGCTTGACGTTTTCGGAATTTTCTCGGCATATACCCGTACCGCACGCGGGAATTTTATTTTCGGCAGTTGACATTTTGTCTTTTTTTGATATACTATAATCAGCATAAAAGTATGATGTGCCACAATCCGAATCTGAAATGGAGTATATGATGAAGAAGTTTTCTGTATTTATTCTGGCTGCGGCGTTTTTGTTGTGCGCTTTTGCATGTAAATCGGACAATAAGGGCGTTCAGCCCGAGGAGCCTTCCTCCTACGGGGTTAAAATCGAGGATACCGTAAACGGAGCAATAGACGTAGGCGGCAAATATCTTGTGGAAAAAGGCGGCTCGCTTGAGGTGCGTCTTGTCCCCGACAGCGGATACGAGACGGGAAAGGCCTATTATACGGACGGAGAGGGAAAGCACGAGCTTGACGCGTCGAAATTACCCGGAAATACCTTTACCGTTACTGACATTTCGTCAGATATTTTGCTTGGCGCGGTCTTTAAAAAATCTTCGGATAAGCCGGTTAAGCCCCAGGATAATTTTAAGATAACGACATCCGTTATCCCCGACAGAAACGGTGTGCGGCACGGCGCGCTGACCGTTGACAGGCAGGAGGTAGAGCCGGGAGAGGAGGCTGTTTTTACCGTTGCTCCCGATACCGATTACCGTGTCGGCGTAATTAAGGTAAGCGCGCCGGACGGCAGCGGAGCGTATAATCTGGATATCGGCGACGCGCAGTACGGCGGTCGGTTCACGCTTGCTCCCGACGGCGACGTGATCGTTTCCGCATCGTTTGAGGCGATCACGGAATATAATGTTACGGTAGCCGGCTCCGGAGAGGGCGGTTCTGTCGTCGCTTCATCGCCTTCCGTAGCGCCTGGCGGCTCGGTGACGATAACGGTTTCGCCGTCAGAGCATTACGTAATTTCCGCGTTAACGGTAAACGGCCGGGATGTGACGGACAAAATAATCGACGGCAAATTTGCGCTTTATGACGTGCATGAAAATATTGCCGTAGAATATGAGTTTGCTCTCGAAAAGCATACGGTTACGCTCGTTCAGACGCAGCACGGGCGCATAGAAGCCGACAGCCTTTCGGTGTCTTACGGCGGTACGGTAACGGTGACGTGTACGCCCGACAGCGGTTTTACGGCGCGTAACCTGGTTGTCAACGGCGTTGAAAACGTGGACGTAATGCTGAATACCGCTACGGTAAGAATATACGGCGACGTGACTATAACAGCCGTTTTTCTGCCCGAGAAGCAGACGATAAATCTTTCCGGCAAGGTATTCGGTTACGGCTCCGGCTCGCCGTTTGCTGGCATAAAGCTTTCCGTTAAAAATACTGCCGACGGCGCGTCGGAAGAAATATACGCCGACGAGGCCGGCTGCTACGACGCAAATCTTATTCCCGGCGAATACGAGCTTAAGGTTTCGGCAGCGGGGTTTTACGTTTACGAAGAGAATATAATTCTTTCCTATGACGACGTGGAAAGAGATATCGCTTTGATAGAGACCACCTTGGACGTGTCAGGCAGCGGTATGACGGCTTTCGGGCAGGACGGCGAAAATCTGCGCGTATCCGGCATATCAGAAGCTTCGGCTGTCAAATCGAAATTCGTCTCGTCTTACGCCGTAATAGAGGGAATTGCAAAATTTAACGCGGGAGGCAAAGTGGGGGCGACGGTAATATCCGGCGGATATTCTGCTTCGCTGCTTTTCGGCAATGAAGGCTATTCTTTCGGCGGAAAGGTTTACGAGTATCCCGCTTTTGCCGGTAACGGAAATATCGCTTTCCGCGTGATCAAGCATGAGGAATACGTTTATTTGTATATATACGACGCTGCGGACGGCGAATATAGGGCCGTGAATTCATTTAAGGATTCCGCTCTGTCCGGCAACTGCGCTTACGGTTTTGCCTCACTGTCCGAAGACGGTAATTTCAACGCGGAGATAAAGTCTGTTTGCGTTTATGCCGATCTTAAGCTTATTGACGAATGCGTTTACCGTAACGTAACCGTAGAAAGAAACGCTTTCGGCTCCGTCGCAATAACGGGGGTAAAGGACGGCAGAGTGGGCGTAAACGACGTGCTTACGCTTTCTGTAAGGCCTTACGAGGGATATCTTTTGGATTACGTGACCTTGTGCGGACACGAATTGGCTCCTTTAAGAGAGGAAAACGGCGGCTACGAATTTGAAATAAAAGGTTTCATGGCGCTTGATACGGTTTTGATCGAGGTCAATTTTATCGTTGATCCGCAGCCTGACGTCAATTCTCTCGGAGAGGTTTCTGACGGTCTTGGCGGAGGAAGCAGCTTTGACACCTCGTTGTTCTATCGCAACGATCTGGAGATAGACGGCGCGGATCCCGGCGTGATGTATGTGTCCGAGGAAGAGGATCCGGTTTACGGCGGTTGGTTTTATATGGCCGTTACGGGTGGCGGCGGCAGCTCTGCTTATCCGCTGTACCGCTCGCGCGATCTTTCCTCATGGTACAGATGCGGCGCAGCGGACGGCAACGCTTTAGAATTAAGTTCGGCTTCCTGGTCGGAAGGCGCATACTGGGCGCCGGAGCTTATACGCGATCCGGAAAGCGGAAAATATTTTATTTATTTCTCGGCAAAATCCAAAAAAGGAAACTCGTCAACGGCTTATATTGCTTCCGAGCGTAACGAATACGACAGACTGTATATCGGCATAGGCATATCTGATACGCCGTTAGGGCCTTACAGAATGGTTACGGCCGAAAGCTATTACGGCAGCGGTAAAACCACAAATCTTAACGGCGAAGCGCTTAACGAGTCCACGCCGCCCGTCAATTTCGGCAAAAACTTTAAGGATCAGCTGGAGAGCATGGGCGACAAGTATATAGATTCGGTTACGGGTATGGGGATATGGCCGTCCATAGATGTCAGTCCGTTCTTTACCGAAAGCGGTGACTTTTATATTTATTTTTCCCAGCATACCAGCTCGGCGGTTTCCGGCAATCATATATGGGCGCTTAAAATGAAGGATATGGTTACTCCCGACTGGAGCACTCTTACAAAGCTTGCGTCGCCCAACTGGCACGAATATACCGGAAAAGCCGGCAGTATCGACGACGCGGATTGGAAGGGAGTAAAAATATCAAACGACGCGGGCGGCTCCTTTGACGGAAATATAAACGAAGGGACGTTTTTGATCGAAAACGAGGGTAAATTCTATCTGACGTATTCGCCATTCGGCTACGGCAGCCGCCGTTATTCGATAATGCAGGCGGTGGGCGATTCTCCCTTGGGACCGTTCACAAAGCTTTCGCGCTCCACGGGCAATCCCGTAATAGGCATAGGTTTTGAGAGCGATATGTACGACTTTATGTCGGGCGCCGGTCACCACAGCTTCGTTAAAGCGGGCGATGAGATTTTTGCGGTTTATCATGCGTTTTATAATCCCGTCAACAACAATGAAAACGGGCAGTTTATGGGACGCGCTATCGCGGCGGACCGAGTGCAGTTTGTGGAAAGCGAGCATTACGATTTCAAAATTTTGCAGGGCAACGGGCCGACGTATTCGCTCCAGCCGCTTCCGGCGGTTGCCAGCGGATACTCTAACATAGTATCCGAAGCGGAAATAACGGCTACAAACGCTTCGCCCGGTACGCTGAAATATCTGTCCGACTACCGTTTTGTTTATCAGCCGTATGATAAGGAATTGGAATTCGAGGCGGATTCGGACAGCGAAATAACGATCGATTTCAAGGCGCCGCGCGAGATCAGGTCCGTAATGGTGTATTCCAGCTATCAGTACGATTACGCGTTGGAACGGGTAAGCTCGATTAAGCTGATTATGGCGGACGGCTCGGAAAAAACTTTGGAGGGGCTTAGCGCCGATGAAAACAGCGTTGACCGCGAAAAATCCGTTATGCGTCCCGGTGGAGCGGTCATTGCCGATTTCTCGGCCGTAAAGGTCAAAAAGATATTAATTAACGTAAGATCGCAGGATAAATACAATCCTTCAGGCTCTAAGCTCAGGATAGGCGATATAGTCGTGCTGGGCAGGACCGACGCAAACGTCGGAAGCGACAAGCCCGTTTACAGTAACGCTAACGGGAGCGTTCCCGACGATGTTTTCCGTATTGACGGTCTGCTTACCGAGCCGGAACTGTTGGGCCGAAGCAAATACGTATTCGTCGATGGTGGCGTAAAAATCGAGGCTTCCAGCGTGTTTACGGACAAAGGCGCATATTTTTATGCGCGCGCTTACGACGACAGGATAAGCTGGACTGCAAAAAATAAATTTACAAAAAATACGCATTTTAAGTTTTATTTCGGTTTAAACGGCGGCGGCTATAAGGAGATTTACGTTGATCCGTACAATCATAAGCTGTTTAATTCGCGCGTTACTACCGGCGCCGCGCTTTCTGGCAGAGTCAATTCCGGCGCTACCGAGAGCTTTACCGCGGAGGCATTCGTTTCCTGGGAGGAGCTAGGCTTTTCGTCTCCTTACGCACGGATAAGATTCTTGCCGGCATATTACCGCGTAGTTTCTCCGGGTGAAAATACCTCGGGCGATTTGCTGCTTCCTTCCGGAGTCGCCGTAATCGTGCCAAATTCCTATCCTTCTTTTACGGCCGGAGGATACGAGGCTTCCGGCAGCAGCGAGGCGTTCGGTTCCAGCATAGGCGGCGACGTCCTGACCGACGGCGTTACTTTAAATTCTTCGGGAGCGATTACCTCCGGCGACGGACGGCAGGAGGCGTGGTATGCTCCAGGCTATGCCGATAATTTCAGCTTTTCGGTTTCCGCGTCTGCGGGCAGCGGCGCTACGGGCGGAATAACGCTGTCCTTCGGCGGTAGCCGACTGGATTTTCCGTTTGAGCTGTCTCAAGCCGCAAAGCTTAAGGTGATAAAGGCCTCGGATACGGTTATGGCGGTATCGGGAGACGATATTCTTTATGCATATTCGCTGCCGTCTTACGCAGGCGCTTGCGCGGTGGGCGTGTATTCGGACGCTTCATCGATATCGTTTTCGCATCCGGATTATACGGTTTTTAAAGATAAATTTTCCGCACTGGCGGCAAGTCCGGCCGGCAGCGAGGGAAATTATCTGCCGGCAATATCGGTATCGGGCGCAGGCAGAGTGATTATTCCCGAGCCGATTCCGGAAGACGGAGACACGGCAAAAGCTTATTTTGTTCCTGACAGCGGCAGCAGGCTGCATAGCGTAAGACTGAACGGTGCGGACGTAACTGCGGACAGCGTCGAGTCCGGGTATATCGAGGCGCCGGTAAGACGCGGAGCCGCGTTTATTGAAGCCGTTTTTACGGAAATCGATGATTCGTTTACGTTGTCCGGTGTTCTTACTTCGGCGCCCGGCGGAAAAATAGTTGCCGACGCGCTGATAGTGATCGAGGCTATCGGCTCGCCGGATATTTATTATCTCAGATCGGGGGACGACGGCGGGTATTCGGTAAAGCTTTCCGCTTCACGTCGTTATGAGATTACGGTTAAAAAGGACGGAAAACGCGCCGCGCGGTTCGACTATGAGTACGGCGTAAATCAGCCTGAGCTGAAAGCGCCGGAATATGCGCTCGGCGGCGGCGCGGAGCTTAACGGCTCGCCCGTGGCGTCGGATATGTCCGTGTGGGACGAAAGCCGCAAAGACGAAAACGTTTATACGGCGACCAGAAATAAAACCGCTTATTTTACGGACGGTATCGGTACGGACGCCGTTATAAAGTTCAGCGTCGTCAACAAAACCGATATAAGCGCCTTTTCTTCGCCCGAGGAACTTAAAAACTCCGGAGTCGAGTATGATCCCGCAATAGGAGTTATCGTGTACGACGGAGTGAATTCTTCGTTTATAGGCTTTTGGAGCACGGGTTACAGGATACAGACCTCCGTTTCCGGCTCTTGGTCCGAGGTGGTGAAAAACGAAAACAATCTTACTGACGAATACGATAATCTTACTTGGAATGCGGTGGGACGCACGTATTCGTATATGTTCATACGTGAGGACGGCGCGTATCGGCTGTATTATTTTTCCGATACTGCGGGCGACTACGTTAAAGTTTACGACAGCGCCGACAAAGGACACGTTTTTGCCGTCGGCAGCGGAGAGGTCGCTTTCGGAATAGGATTTACCTCCAGCAAGACGTTTGAAATCGAGTTTTCGCAGCTGGAAATTCTGCTCGACGACGATGCTGCAGAATTGACGGAAAAATACGTTTAATGCGGCTAAAGACTTTGTTCTCGGCGGATGAAACGTGCGTTTGTTTATGACGCGCCGCGCTTTTGTCCGCCGTTTTTAAATGCTTTTTTAAAGTATAAATAATATGCCGTGATGCGTAAAAATTAAAAATACTTCCTAAAAAGTTGTTTTTCGGCCAACGATATGATATACTATACTCAATGGCAATCGGAAAAAATCTGTGTAAAGAGGAGCAGAAATGAAAGCTTGGATGGTCAACAGCGAGCATAATGTCGAGCTTGCGGATTTAGGGCCGCAGGCCGTTACGCCTTCGTGCGTCAAGCTTAAAATGCTTGAGTCGTCCTTAGACACGTCGGAATGCAGTCTGTATAATGCCGGCGGCTCAAGGCTGCCTTTGATTCTGGGCAGAAACGGCGTCGGGCTTGTTACCGAGACAGGAGAGGAAGTAGGCGGCTTTAAGCGCGGCGACAGGGTTTACGTTCGTCCCGTGTCTTCCTGCGGAGAGTGCAGTCACTGCCGCAGTGGTCATAAGTCGGATTGCGAGCACAGCTATACCTACGGCAAAACAGAAGACGGGGTATTGCGCGATTTCATGGTTGTTCCTCAGTCCGATCTTATATTGCTTCCGCCCAAGGTTACGCCTGAGGAGGGAGTTTTTATAGAGTCGGTTGCATTGGCGATCGCCGCTCTTGACAAGCTTAAGCTGGAAAAGGGGGAGCATATCGTCATCATGGGCGCAACCGGAGTGGGACTGATTCTTGCGCAGGCGGCGCTGTATTATCAGGCTGTGCCCATACTGGTTGATTTGCGACGCGATCGGCTGGAGCTTGCCGAGCGTTTGGGCATATATTATACTATAAATGCGGTAGATACCGATCCCGTCAAAAAAATATTTACCATTACGTGCGGAAAAATGGCGGAAACCATGGCTTACTGTTTGCTTTCCAATATGCCGCTTCAGCGCGCCTTCGAGTGCCTTTCTCGCTCGGGGAGAGCGGTTTTCGCCGGGCTTGACGACGTAAAGGTAAATCTGACGCTGGATTTTATGCCGCTGCTCAGTAAGGGGGTAAGCGTCGATTCGGTTACCGGAGCGGAGGATAACTATCTGTCCGCGGTCAATATGCTGGCTTCACGTGCCGTGGACGTCAATCCTCTAATTTCGAGGCGGATTTCTTTCTCCGAGGCGGGCGACTGTCTTAAGGAAATTTCGGAAGACGTAACAAAGTATATTTCGCTTATCGTCGATATAGATAAGCTGTAATAGTCGCCGATAAGCAGAAACGGCGGTCAGAAACCTTTAAAAGCGGACGAAAACTGTTTTTCTCCGCTTTTTTCGCTTAAATCAGTTGCCAAAATCCTATAAATAATGCTATAATATATTTTGTCCGAAAAACGGACGTCCTTTCTCCGAGGAAATCGGGGACATTAAGACCATAAGGAGGTATATTTCATGAACAAGTACGAGGTTTTGTATATTCTCGATGCAAAGCTCGACGACGCGGCAAAAGACGCTCTTTGCGATAAGTTCAAGGGCGTTGTTGAAGCGGCGGGCGGCAGCGTGGAAAACGTCGATAAATGGGGCGTCAAAAAGCTTGCCTACGATATCGACTACAAGTCCGAAGGCTACTATGTTCTTATGAACTTCGAGGCACCGGCTCAGCTCCCGCAGGAACTTGAGCGCCAGATGCGCATTACCGACGAAGTTATGAGATTTATAGTCGTAAAGAAGTAAGCGGACGGTGCTGGTAATATGAACAAATGTATTTTTATCGGTAATCTTACTCGCGATCCTGAATTTCAGACCACGGGCAGCGGCGTTTCTCTGTGCAGATTTTCCATCGCCGTAAACCGCACTTATGCAAACGCTAACGGCGAACGCGAAACGGATTTCATCAATATCGTTACCTGGAGAGGGCTTGCCGACAACTGCAGCAAGTATCTGTTTAAGGGGAGCAAGGTTTGCGTCGTGGGCAGCTTGCAAAACCGCACTTACGAGGATAAGGACGGCAACAAGCGCTACGCTACCGATATAGTTGCCGAAGACGTGGAGTTTATTTCTCCCAAAAATACCGACGGCGGCTCTTATTCCGGCTCAGGAGCAGGCGCGCAGAAGGTTTCCGCTCCTGCTAAAAAGGTCAGCGAGTTGGAGCCTGTGGATACCGACGATCTGCCGTTTTAAATTTCATTAAAGAGGTTAATTTATCATGGATAAGAAAAATGTTAATAAAAACGTCGATACCGACGATAAGTCCAAAAAGTTCAGACGCGCGCCAAAGAAAAAGGTTTGCGCTTTCTGCGTCGAAAAGGTAGAGGAAATCGATTATAAGGACGTGGCTAAGCTTAAAAGATTCGTTACCGAAAAGGGTAAGATTATTCCCCGCCGCGCTTCCGGAGTCTGCGCCGAGCATCAGCGTCAGCTTGCCGTCGCCATAAAACGCGCAAGAGCGATTGCCCTGCTGCCCTATAAGGGAGAGTAACGTTAAAAACGCAGTGTTTTTTCGTATCGCTGCGGTTTTGACGGATTGTTGAAGCTAAAATAAAAAAACTTACCGTCGATAGCGGTAAGTTTTTTTTAATTACGATTGTACGGTAACGCTCCGTTATTATTAAATTGTGTCTGTGTGATTTGCGTCTTATATGGTTTGTCTGCAATATTGTTGATAACGCTGCCTGAGCGGCAGTATATTTCGTTATACAAAAGCGTTTTGCGGACGATAGGCGTATCGGCGGTAAAATTAAAGCGTCCCCTCGTTAAAAGCAGGGGACGCTTCGGGCATAATATTATCAGAAGCGGAACAAATTGCCGAAGCAGCCGCTTAATCTGCATCTGCACGATACGGCGCCGGAGCGGCGGCATCCGCAGTCCGAATTGCATCCCCTGTTGCAGGAGCAGCAATCGTTGTCGCAGCCGCAGCCGTTATTGTCGGGAAAGCCGCAGTCGCAGCATTCCCAGCCGGTGTTGCCGCACCCGCAGTCCGAGCAGCCGCAGTTATCATTCCAATCCGGTTTTGTGCATCCGCAGTTGTTCTGTCCGTTGCATCCGCAGTCGTTGTCCCAGCCTGAACATGAATTGCCGCAGCCGCAGCCGAAATTTTTGAAAATCATAATCTTCTCCTTGTAAATCGTTGTTTTTTTTCGTTTGTTTGCAGGAGCGCCGGCTTACATCGGCCTTTTTGCATTTTAATTTGCTTGCTGCAAAAAGTTCTCCCTGCTTTCATAATATGTGAGGGCTGCGGGAGTTGTTCAAGACAGAAAGCCGGTCGGTAAATTTTATTGCGTTGTGCGATATGCTTGACTTTTAAAACTGCCGGGAGTAGAATTATATTCAATATTCTGGAGGTAAAACGATGAAAAAAGTAAGATTGGCGGCGCACAGAGGATTTTCCAAGTATTATCCGGAAAATACCATGCTTGCATTTAAAGAGGCGTTAAAGCTGGATATCGATATGATCGAGACGGACGTACATATGACGCGCGACGGAGAATTAGTGCTTATTCACGACCATAATCTCAGCCGCACGACCGATATGGACGGACTTGTCAGGGAAACTGATTTTGCCGACGTGCGTCGTGCGGATGCGGGCGTTAAAAAAGGCGAGGAATTCAGGGGAGAGAGGGTACCCACGCTGCGCGAATTCTTAGAGCTTGTCAAAGACCGCAAGGATATCGAGCTGAATATCGAGCTGAAGGATTATCCCGGCGACAGCGGCGCGTTTGCTTACGAATCCTGCGATAAAGCCATAGCTCTTATGGATGAATACGGAGTGACGGACAGAAGCTATATCAACAGCTTCTCGGGAGATATTCTCAATTACGTATATACTAAGTATAACAAACGCATAAGGCTTCACGGCTATTATCCGATGCAGTTTTTGGGCGATTACTTTTCCGAAAATTTCTGGCGTCGGTGCTTTTGCGTATGCCTGTTTAACGTGACTTTTTCTCCCGACGGCAAAGCCGACTGGAGCAATAACGGCACGGTATGTCCCAAGGAGGCCTACGAGCTTATATCGTCTTACGGCGCGGAGCCTTGGTACTATTACAAGGAAGATAAAGAGGAGCTTATTAAGACCGCTTTGGAGCGCGGTGCGGTAGGCTTTACCTGTAACGATGCAAAGCTGGCCGGAGAAATTCTGAAAAAACTTGGCGCGAGATAACCTAAAATAATTTTTTTAACCGTATGATAAAAACGGGTTTGCATATGCTTGCAAGCCCGTTTATATTTTTATGCGTGGCGGTAAAATCTGAAGACGCGTTCGGCTTTTCGTCGCGCGCCGTTGCTTTCCGTATAAGTTTTATTTTAAGCTTAAACGCTTTTGAGGAGCGGGCTTTCGGGAGTGAGTTGATTCTATAAACGCTTGAATGAGACGCGGCAAAAAAGCCGTCTGTTGCAGACGGCTTTCATATAATTCTCCATGCTTTACCGTTCTTCAAAGGGCGGAAACAGCAGGCATCCGGCGGCGCGGAATTCGGCTACCTTTTCGTCCAAGCGGGTTTCGGTAACGTTGAATTTATCCGCAAGACATTTTTTGCACATGAATTGAGTTGCTCCGCGGTTAATCAGCTTTTTGGTAAGACCTATATCTGTGGGAGAAAGCTCTCTTCCGCAGTTAATACAGACGCTCATTCTTCCGGAACGATTTTGACGCGCAAAAGCGTGCAGGAATGCGGTTCTGCCTGAGTGCAATAGGTGTAGTTATGAATTTCAAATTCCTCTCCCGACCACAGATCGCGCGCAAACAGTCTTACGCGCGTCGAGCGGGATAATCCCAGTTGGTCTCCGCGGAAATCCACGCGAGCCTTTTCGTCGCTGAGGTTAAACATTGCAACGGCAATGTCGCCGTTGTTCATCAGCCTTGCAATGACGGGCGAGCCGGCGTTATGAGCCTTAAGCCACACCTCGTTAGCAATGTACGGCTGCGCGCCGCGTTCGTCCTGATTGACCGCGATCACATCCTTATTAGTTAGGATTTTTTCCGTTTCGGCATCCATATTTCGTATATCGCAGCCTATCATGAGGGGAGAGGCGAATATCGCCCAAGCGGAAAAATGCGTTTTATATTCCTCGTAGCTGCAACCGGTCAGCCCCACGTGGCCTTTGCCGTGCATTCCGACGACAAGCATATCCATATCGTTGAAGCAGCCTATGCCGCCGAAAGGCATTGCGCCGGCTCCGCAGTAAGCGCCTGCTCTGTCAATCTGCTGAAGAATTATTGACTTGATCGATTCCCAGCTGTCGAATATATCTCCGGTCGAGCGCCACATTCCCGCTCCGGTGGATCTTATCCATTCGTGAGTTTGCTCTGCGCCCCAGCTGCACGCGCTGAACAGTATGTCGCGGCCGCAGTTTGCCAGCGCCGCGCCCATTCTGCGGTACAGATTTTTACCCTGCACGAATTCGGGTTTAAAACAGAAATCATATTTAAGAAAATCTACGCCCCATTCGGCAAATGTCTTGGCGTCGATAAATTCGTATTCGTAGCTTGACGGATAGCCGCCGCAGGTAAGTGTGCCCGCGCACGAATACATCCCGAATTTAAGCCCTTTTGCATGTATGTAATCTGCAAGCGTCTTCATTCCGGAAGGGAATTTCTTTTTGTCGGGAACCAGCCGGCCGTTTTTGTCCCGCACCTTTTCGGACCAGCAGTCGTCTATAACTACATATTTGTAGCCAAGCTTATCCAAGCCTTTTTCGACGATGACGTCGGCGCATTGCCGTATCAGATTTTCATCGATATTTTGCGCAAACGTGTTCCATGAGTTCCAGCCCATCGGCGGCGTTAAGGTAAACATAATTTCCTCCGTAGTTTTTTTTCTCGGGCTTTCCGCCCGCCCGATAAAAGTATAGCATATGTCTGTCGCGTCATGCAATGCCGATACGTTTTGTTTTTTTATTGATTTGTTTGGATTGTAAAATTTGTACTACGTTTTCCGGGCTCCAGGCGTGATAAATCCGTAGTAAAAAAATTTTAAAAACTTTTGTAAAACTCTTGACAAAGCTTAGAAAAAGCTGTATTATATAACTGATAATGATAATCGTTATCAATTTATGGAGTATTATATGGAGAACGGCGGAGGACAAGTTAATCGTACAGAGGAAAAAGCCAAGCGCTCTTCGCAGCAGCGCCGGCTTATTTACGAGACGCTTGCAAGCACAACCGCTCATCCCGACGTGGAATCTATATTTGCCGAGGTCAGGAAAAAGCTGCCGGATATAGGAATCGCTACCGTTTATCGGAATTTAAGGCGGCTTGTAGCCGACGGATTGGTAAATACGCTTGAAACAACAAAGGATTGCGTTCATTACGATGCCGATGTTTCAAATCACGCGCATTTCGTATGCGAAAAGTGCGGTAAGATCAAGGACCTGTTTATAGCTTCGCCTATGAGCGACGCCGTCGAGCAGTTAGGATACGAGGTTAAACGCGAAAAGCTGATCTTTTACGGCGTTTGCCCGGAATGCGGACGACGGAATGAAAACTGAAAGATTCGCTTTCAAGGAAAGGCGTTTCTGATATAAAAATTTATTTACGGAGGAATTAGGAATATGAAAAGATGTCTTGTTTGCGGATGCGTGGTAGAGGACGGCGTTACCAGATGCCCCCAGTGCGGAGCCACCAAGTTTGAGGCCATTTCCGGCGACAAGGAGGCATGGGCCTGCGAGCATCATGTAGGCGACGGAAAGGTAGAGGACGAAATCATCGTTAACGGACTTAAGGAAAATTTTAACGGCGAGTGCACCGAGGTCGGTATGTATCTGGCCATGTCCAGAGTTGCCGAGCGTGAAGGCTATCCCGAGGTCGCAGAGGCCTATAAGAGATACGCTTTCGAGGAAGCAGAGCACGCCGCAAAATTTGCCGAGCTTCTCGGCGAGGTTGTTACCGATTCGACCAAGAAGAATCTCGAGCTTCGTTATATGGCTGAAGGCGGCGCCTGCAAGGGTAAGCTTGAGCTTGCTAAGCGCGCCAAAGAGCTTGGTTACGACGCTGTTCACGACACTGTACACGAGATGGCAAAGGACGAGGCGCGTCACGGCGCTGGCTTTGCCGGTCTTTTAAAGAGATATTTCGGCAAGTAATCGGCTGAAAAACCAATTAATGCAATAAAAGGGCAGGTTTTTGTAAAACCTGTCCTTTTTTGTGTCGTAATTAGCTTATATGAAAAAACGGAAATTTTGTTTTGTATCGAAAAAATTTTTCGGTTTTGCCGATGTAAACGGAATGCTTAGTCGCCTTATGAGTCAGGACGCATGTGTTGGCTGTTAAGTGCGCGGATCGCGACTTTCGCATGTCGTCGATCTGATCGTAAAACGGATAACCGGCGAGGGAAGAGACAGCATTGGGATCCTCTATGAAAATCTCGTGGATTGAGACGACGACATTATAGGCAATCTAGGATTTTTTGATTCTGGCTTTTTATGGATCTTTGTCTTCTATATGTCGCTAAAAACACGATTTCAGCCGCGGATCTCCGTGTCGGACGTCAGATATTTTCCAGCTTGTCGCGCTGCATCTCCGCCAGCGGCGCGTGCGGCTCCGTCTGATACCAGAACGCCGTCGCGGATACGTCGGAGTTTTGTACTAAATATCGTCCGCCCGAACGCCAGCCGAGATCTTGTATGGTAACCCTGAGATCGTGCTCGAACCGGACGGCGTCTCGGATATGCCAGCGATACATGCCGAAACGCATATTGGCGCGGTACAGACCGTCGGGTTTGATCACCTGGTGCATTCCCAAATATGCTGTCGAATACGTCCCGTATTCGCCGGCGGGCTGCTCCCAGTTCCATGCCCCGCCGAAATAATCTTCGGTGCCCGTGCCGCAGATCGTGGGATAATCGGTATCGCCGTCGATAAAGAACTTGACCTCGCCTTCGCCCCACCAGCCGTTGTTGTTGACTTGCCAGGCAAGGTATGTCCCCACATACTGTCCGCGGCCAAGGATGCGGTCCGCAATTACGATGTCCTTTTGAGGATCGTGCGCGGCGGTACGGTTGAACGACGCATGAAAATAAGCGTAGTCGTCGGAAACTTCTGTTTCGATAAAATCTATCTGATAATACAGATACACTTCTTCGTCGCTAAGATTCTGCATTTCCATGCGGAATCCCTTGCGGAAAGGCATTTCGAAATAGCAGTTAAATCCGCCGGAAGGATTCACCGCGATCGGCAGAGATGAGACGTTAGCGCGCTCATTCCAACCGTTGCAGAAAAAGTCGCCTACGGGCACAAGCACGGACGGCTGAGTTTCATCGTCCCAGTAAATCTTCCACACGAGACTGCGCCATTTGCTGTAATGACAGGTCATCCATATGTGCTCGATCGCGCCGCTGCCGCGGTAATCCGCCATAGTAAATATTTCTCCGGGGCGTAGCAGCGCGGAGGGTGAAACTTTCCAGCCCTTGCCTAAATCGCGTGCGCACGCCGCTCCTGTGCCTTCCGTGGCCATGCCGCCTGCGCCCTTTTCGCCCGTGCGGTTTTCCATGCAGATCGAACGACTTTTCGCGTTCGATAATCTTGCCAAATCTTTGATGGTTGTACCCAGTCCGTCAAACATAGTTTTCCTTTTTGTGCGTCGAATGATGGACGCGGTCAGAATTTTAAAAGTTTTTCGTCTATTTTTTATTATATCTTTTTTGCGCTCGTTGGATCATGATGCGTCGGGTAAATCTGCTTGATTATAAAGGATATAATAAAACATATGTCGGAATATATAAATTAAAACAAATACATTCTATCACAAACCTTTGCGTTTTGCAATTGATAGAAAAAAATTTTTAATGATATTTGTGCGGCGCCGCGCGTGTGCAATAAGGAAAACTCGGTTTCGGCTGTTTTATTAAATATATCGAGCGTTTTTGTTTTACTTAATTGAAAACCGCAATCATGACGTTCAGACAGGTGGCGAAAATTATCCACCCGAGATACGGTATCAAGAGTATGGCGGACCAGACGTTGACCTTGAAATTTATAATCACAAGGGCGGTAACAAGCGCATCAAGCACCGCCAGCCATATAAACGCAAAGAAATACATATCCGCCTTGAAAAATATCATCGGCCAGGTAACGTTAACGGCAAGCTGAACGGCAAACAATACTATTGAAGCGATACGCAGGGCCTTGGTTTCCTTAGTGTAGGGCGTTTCTACTATGGTGATGTAAAACGAAGCCGCCATCATGAAATACAGAATGGGCCATACTATCGAAAAGACTATATCCGGAGGCATAAAAACAGGTCTTACCAGTCCGGAATAGCCTTCGGTAGCGCCTCCTAAAAACCCCAGAAAGGTTCCAAGCGCAATTGTCGCGGCGGCAATGAGCAAAAGGTACAGAAAGTGCATTGCCGGCGTAATCCGTTGTCTTTTCACTGCGGTTGTCATCGTAAAAATCTCCTTGTCGGTTTTCTACGATTATTATCTACATATATACGATTTTTATTCGTTGTTCGCTGTAAAAAGTTAAAATCGGCGGCCAGCTTACCGTTGAAAACAGGTGCGGCATGTTGTATGGAAGGCTTCAGATTTTTTAATTTATGTTCAGAATAGATGAAGCCAAAGATCGTTGATTATCAAAAACAATGACAGCAAGGTAAGATATGCGGCAAAAATATCGAAGCGGTTTTTAAGAAAAACCTTTTTAATGAGTTTAAGCGCGAGTATTCCCGATAAAAAAGCTGTAAAAAAGCCGATTATCAGACAGCCGAAAGGCACTGGACTGTAATTGCCGCCGATCGCTTCTATTAAGGCCGAGCCGAGAATAATGGGAACGGACAGAATAAAGCAGTACGAGGCGTTTTCATCCTCCTTGACGCCCAGCAGATTGCCGGCCGAAGCGGTAAGTCCGCTTCTTGACAGTCCCGGGAAAGCCGCAAAGCCTTGTGCGGCGCCTATAATTACGGCGTCAAGCGCTCCTATTTCTTTTACGCGCGTTTTCGGGGAAAAGAAGCTGGATGCCGTAAGCGCAACCGCGGTTATCATAAAAAAGAACGGCAGACTCATACCGTCGAAGGCGTTGTCCGCAAGGTCTTTTATCAGAAAAACTATTGCCGCTGAAACAGCCGTCGACAACATAAGCATGCGAGAGCGTTTTGAAAAAGGTTTTTTTACAACGTCGGTTAATTCCCTGCGGAACATTATGATTACCGCCAGCAATGTGCCTAGGTGAAGCACAAGATCAAAAAACAGCGACGCTTCCGTGCCGGTGACGCGTGTAAACAACACCAAATGCCCGCTGCTGGAAACGGGCAGAAATTCCGTAAGTCCCTGGATTAAACCCAGTATCAAAGCTTCGAGATAACTCATATATTTAAATCTATATGACGTCCGCTTGCGTATTATGAAAAAAGGCCACGGCTGACCGTATTTTTTGCTTGCCGCCGTAAATTTATATGTCGGTTTGATAAAAGAAATATTATGATTTGACTTGTTTTTTTGCGCGCTATCTGCTACAATAATATAAAACCAAACAACCATAAATACGGAGGGTTAAAATGAAAGTTAATATTTCCAGACTTCCCGACAGTCTGCGCGATTGCACGGGGGAGGTTGCCGCTCAGCTCGGTTTTACTCTTGACGGCGGCGGATACGAGCTTGTTGCGTCCGAGGGCGAAACGCTTAACGTGTCTTTTGACGGCAAGACTATTTCAGTCGAATATCCGTCGCTCAATCAGTTTTTCCGCGGACTCAGACTTGTGAAACAAAATTTCAACAAAAAGGGCTTTTCCGTTTCCGAGACCTGCCGCACGGAGGAGCTGGGCATCATGCTGGATTGTTCCCGAAACGCGGTGCGCAGCGTCGGCCACGTAAAGGAGATTATACGCAATCTCGCGCTGATGGGGTATAATCAGCTTCAGCTTTATACCGAGGATACCTACGAGGTGGAGTCGGAGCCGTATTTCGGTTATCTGCGCGGAAGATATACCGTCGCTGAAATGAATGAGCTTGACGATTACGCTTTCCGCTTCGGTATAGAAATAGTGCCGTGCATTCAGACGCTTGCGCATCTTAATCAGATTTTCCGCTGGAATGCTTACCGTGAGCTGAACGATACCGACGATATTCTGCTTATAGGGGAGGAGCGCACCTACGAGCTTATAGAACATATGTTTATTACGCTCAGCAAAAGCTTCCGTTCGCGCAAGATTCACATCGGCATGGACGAGGCGCACATGATCGGACGCGGCAAATACGAGGATATGCACGGCGCGGCGGAAAATCGCAGCGAGATCATGCTTAAGCATTTGAATAAGGTGGTAGAGCTTGCCAAAAAATACGATTATCGTCCCATGATGTGGAGCGATATGTTTTTCAGGCTAGCATTCGGCGGAGCTTATTACGTTTCCGACGGACGCGCTATCGACCAGGAGGTGATCGAGCTGGTTCCCGAGGATCTCAGGCTTGTATATTGGGATTACTATAACAGCGACCAGAATGTTTACGAGACCATGATAGACCGCCACAAGGAATTTAACCGCGACGTTATGTTTGCCGGCGGAGCGTGGATGTGGTCGGGCTTTGCCCCCGCAAATAAGTTTTCTCTCAGCGTGACTCAGACCGCTCTTAAGGCCTGCGAGGCAAAGGGCATAGATAAAATACTTATGACCATGTGGGGAGACGACGGGGCGGAGTGCTCGGATCTCAGCGTGCTGCCTACGCTGTCCATGGTGGGAGAATACGCTTACGGCAGCGATAAATACGCCGAGGCCTTTTACGCTCTGACCGATATAGAGCTGGAAAAATTTATGGAAATCGAGGCTGCCGACTGTGTGGACGAGTATCTGGCTCCCAACCATAACAATCCTTCCAAATATATGCTTTACAACGATTGCATAGGCGGGCTTTTGGATCCGCTGGTAAAGGAAGGCGACGCCGCGGTATATGAAAAGCATATCAAAGATCTGAAAGCAGTGGAAAAAATTGCCGGCAGGTATTCGTATATCTTTACCACGCAGCGCTGCCTGTGCGAGGCGCTGCAGCTCAAATACGAGCTGGGCGTAAAGACGCGCAACGCTTACAAGACTAACGATCCAAAGGCGATCAAGGAGCTTGTAAAAACCTATTATTATCCGCTTATCCGCAAGCTGGAGCAGTTTTACGCGGCATTTGAATATCAGTGGAGCCGCGAAAACAAGCCGCAGGGCTTTGAGGTACAGGACTATCGTATAGGCGGACTTATCAAGCGCGTGGAGCATTGCGCGGCCCGGTTGGAGCGTTATGCCGCCGGTAAGGAGGCCCGCATACCGGAGCTTGAGGAGCTTTTGCTTGATCCGTGGGGAGAATCCGCAGAGGTCAACAAGCGTCTCGGCTGTTTCAACAGCTTTGCGCTAAGCAGCGGAGTCAACCGCTTCAGCTGGTAAATTTGCGATATTATAATGCTTAATATTGTGCTTGTAGAGCCTGAGATTCCGCAAAACACGGGTAATATTGCGCGCACGTGCGCGTGTACCGCGACAAAACTTCATCTTGTCAGGCCGCTTGGCTTTGACGTAAGCGAAAAATCGCTGCGCCGCGCCGGACTCGATTATTGGGATAAGGTCGATATAGTATATTACGACAGCCTGGAGGATTTTTTTGAAAAAAATTCAGGAGGCTCGTTTTTCTACGCTACGACAAAAGCGGGTAAAAGTTATTGCGACGTCCGGTATCCGGACGGCTGTTTTATCCTGTTCGGCAAGGAAACCAAAGGTCTGCCCGAATCTCTTATTTACAATGATTACGCGCGCGCCGTGCGCATCCCCATGTACGGAGCATTAAGATCGCTCAATCTTTCCAATTCGGTTGCGATAATTTTATATGAGGCGCTCCGTCAGCACGATTTTTTCGGTCAGAAATGACGCTGTTTCATTTTACAAAGGTATTTTTTGATTTCTGTCACAAAATGATCGATCTTAAGGGCGGAGGCGATGAAGCCGCTTTCGCCCTTATTATTGCATTTAAATAGTAAAGCGCGTCTGCGCGGTAAAACCGAAAAACTCCCGCAAATCCGTTACGGATCTGCGGGAGTCGATTTTATAATATCAAAATTGTCGGCGGAGCGGGTTTTATAACTTGTTACGCGCCGGCTTGATATGCGCATGTGCGCGTATTAAGCTTATTCGGTCAGGGAAGTGATTTTCTTTGCGGCTGCGTAAGCGTAGCGCGCGTAATCCCAGGCAAGTTCCGGCGCAATATTCATAACTCCGCCGAATGAGGTTTCCATACAAAAGGCTCCGTCGTAATTCGTTTCCTTTAGCGCGGCGGCAAAGTCGTGCCAATCGGTTCGGCCCTGTCCGGGCGCGTTATGATTGTCGGTTACTCCGTAATTGTCGTGCACGTGCAAAAGCTTCAAGCGTTTTCCCAGCTTTCTGACGGCCTCCGCCGGAGAAAAGCAGTTGATAAGCATATGTCCCGTATCCAGACATCCGACAAAGCTGTCCGAGTTTGCCGAGTCAATGTATTTTATCATATCTTCGGGAGTAGAGCAGCCTGTCGGACAGTGACGGTTTCTGATGCTGTCCCAAGTGAACATATTTTCCACGCCGAGTTTTACGTTAAACTCTTGTAAAACGGGTTTGATTTTTGAAAAAAAGTCCATATTCGCTTCAAAATCGGCCTGCTTGTCAGTCGAATACACCGCAATATTTATCGGATGAATGACGATATATGGTGCGCCCAACAGGGCTGTAGTCTCTATTTCACGGCTGAATTGCTCCAGTCCTGCCTGCGAAAGCCGTCTTTGAGCGGCAGGGATTCCGTCGGAGTCGTAATCGGTGGGAAAGGTTGCGTGCGTCTGAAAGGCCTCTATGCCGTTTTCTCTCATGGCTTCGGCAACGGACCGGAAGTGTTTTATCCATGTCTGCCGCGGCTCGGAAAATATTTTGTCGGGTTTTTTATACGTCAGGCTCAGCGTATAATCCACTCCGTCAAAGCCTATTTGCTTTAATTTTGCGAAAATTTCTCCGCTTTCGTATCTGCTTTGGAAATTTTCGGTTATCACTCCGATTTTCATTTTTTTCCTCCTTAAGAAAAAGCTTGCTCATATTATAATGCTTTTAAAATAAAAAAGCAAGGCCGCAGCGCGGCGCGTGTAAAAAAATTAACAGTGGCGGGCGGAGGAAAATTTCCTTTGCCGTAAAAAGGCGCGTTCAGCGTATTTTTTGCTCTTTTTGGTTTTCACGTCTTCTTTTCACGGCGTTCAGGGCCGGCTGCAAACATATGGGAAGCGCAAGTCCTATTAAAAAACCGGCCGCCATAAAGTAGCCTAAAATTCCGCTCCTGAAAAACAGCAGCAAAGCGGCAAAGGGTACTCCGGCAAGGAACGCAAAGCAAACGTCGCAGATTATCGTAACGAGTGCGCCGTATTTTTTTGCGATTATCTTTGCCGGAATAAAGACGGCGCGGGCAGCGAGTCCCGCGCCGATACATGCCAGAAATAAGACGGCGTCGCTCATTTGAACAGTCTTTTATAAAGCGGCGGTTTTTTCTCGTCGTAGCGAAGCGAGTTTACGCGGCCGGAGAAGGTCAGAGAGCCGTCCTCGGTATTGTATTTTTCGATTTTAAGCCCCTTGCCGATTACGGTCAGTCGTCCTTCGCTTGTGCCGAGACACAGCTCGTCGTCTCCGTATGACAGCACTTCTTCCACGCCGTTCATTGTTCCCTTGGATCTTGAATCCAGCGTAAAGGAGTGGCGTTTTTTTACCGGTTGATTTTCCATAGCGTTCACCTCCGTATAATTTTATTCCCGCAGGCTGCTCATTATGTCTTTATCGGAAAAACGTTTGCTTTTATTTTGAAAATAATATACAATAATAAAGCCGTTTCATAAACGACTATCAAAGCTTAATTTATTTACAAGGAAACATTTTTAATGGACATCAAAGCAAAATTAACCGAGGAATTCAATCTTAAGCCGCAGTATGCGTCTAATATCGTTGACCTTATCGAGGAGGGAAATACGATTCCTTTTATCGCGCGGTACCGTAAGGAGATGCACGGCGGCTGCAGCGACGAGCTTCTGCGCGATTTTTCAGACAGGCTTAATTATCTTAAAAATCTTGAGGCGAGAAAGGCTGAGGTCCGCTCTTCAATAGAGGGACAGGAAAAGTGGACGGAGGAGCTTGCCGCCGCTTTGGAAAAGGCCGCCACGCTTACCGAGGTCGAGGACGTTTATCGTCCATACAAGCAAAAGAAAAAGACCAGGGCGTCCGTTGCGGTCGAGCGCGGACTTGAGCCGCTTGCCGACGTTATTTTCGCTCAGGAGCAGGCTGAGTGCGATATAATCGCTTTGGCCGCCGGTTACGTAAACGAGGAAAAGGGCGTGGCTTCTCCCGAGGAAGCGCTTGCCGGAGCTAAGGACATTATTGCGGAGCGCGTTTCGGACGACGCCGCCATGCGCAAGACGTTAAGGGAGTTCCTTTTCGATGAGGGCGTCATTACAAGCGTATATTCGGATAAGCAGGAGGATAAGGAAAAGCTTGTTACGTATGAGATGTATAAGGATTTTTCCGAAAAGATCAAGACTCTTCCGGCGCATCGCATACTCGCGTTGAACCGAGGCGAAAAAGACGAATGTTTGAAGGTGTCGGTGACGGCGGACGAGACGCGCGCCGTGGAAAAAATAAAAGCAGCGTTCATGAAGCCCAGCGCTTTCGGCGAGCTGATGAACGAGGCGATCGAGGACAGCTATTCGCGTCTTATTTTTCCGTCTATCGAACGCGAGGTAAGAAACGAGCTTACCGACAAGGCCGACGAGCAGGCCATAAAAATGTTCGAGGTAAATTTAAAGCCGCTTTTGATGCAGCCGCCGCTTAAGGGTAAGGTAATTCTAGGACTGGATCCGGCGTATCGAACAGGCTGCAAGATTGCGGTCATCGACGCAAACGGCAACGTGCTGGACCATACGGTTATTTATCCCACTCCGCCGCAGAATAAGACGGAGGAGGCTAAGCGCGTGCTTTTGGGGCTTATAGGGAAATACGGCGTAGAGGTGATTTCGATCGGAAACGGTACTGCCTCCAAGGAATCCGAAATTTTTGTGGCGGAGTTGATTAAGGAATGTCCTACTAAGCTGCAGTATATGGTTGTAAACGAGGCAGGCGCTTCGGTTTATTCGGCCAGCAAGCTGGGCACGGAGGAATTTCCTCAGTACGACGTTACGGTAAGAAGCGCGGTTTCCATTGCGCGCAGGCTTATGGATCCGCTTGCAGAGCTTATAAAAATCGACGTAAAATCCATAGGAGTGGGGCAGTATCAGCATGACATGCCGCAAAAAAGGCTTACCGAGGTGCTGGAGGGCGTGGTCGAGGATTGCGTCAACAGCGTCGGCGTGGATCTTAATACCGCTTCGTACAGCCTGCTCTCGTATGTGGCGGGACTCAATACGACCATAGCCAAAAATATAGTCGAGTTCCGCAAAAAAAGTCCTTTCGTCAGCCGCAAACAGCTTTTGGAAGTCAACAAGCTGGGGCCAAAGGCCTTCGAGCAGTGCGCCGGCTTTTTACGTATTCAGGACGGAGACAGCGTGCTTGACAATACGGGAGTGCACCCTGAAAGCTATGCCGCGGCCGAAAAACTGCTGGCAAAATACGGCTATAGCGACGATGACGTTAAAAACGGAAAACTGGGAGAACTGAAAAGCAAAATAAAATCCGACGGAGAGAGCAGCGTCGCCGCCGAGCTGAATATCGGAGAAATGACGCTGCGCGATATAGTAGAGGAAATTCTCAAGCCGGGCCGCGATATACGTGCGGAACTTCCTCCGCCGCAGCTCAGGGCCGACCTTATGGATATAAACGATCTTAAGGAGGGTATGCAGCTTACCGGCACCGTCCGCAACGTCATTGATTTCGGCGCGTTTGTGGATATAGGCGTTCATCACGACGGGTTGGTTCACGTATCCGAGATTTCGGATCGCTTTATAAAGCATCCTTCCGAGGCGTTAAGCGTAGGTCAGGTCGTCAAGGTCAAAGTTATAGGAGTTGACGCGGCAAAGCATCGTATCAATCTTTCGATAAAGCAGGCCGACGGTTTTGTGTCGCAGGCGCCTAAAGGCGGAGCGCGGCGTGAAAACCGCGCCGTGTCCGGCGGCCGCGACGGACGTCAGCAGCGGCCTCAAAGGAAGGAAAAGTCGCTTGACGATATGCTTCAGGCCCTTAAAAATAAGTTTTCCAAGCATTGATTTCTTAAGAACTTCGGCTGTTAAAAAAGGTTAAACTCATTGTGCGCTTTTAGATATCGGGGAAGCGGGCTTTGCTTGCTTCCTTGTTTTTTTCGGCGCCCGTAAAAACCGCCGCGCAGAAAGCCTGCTCCCGTTTTACGGAATTTGTTTGTTAACGCCGCTGAAAGAGCAGAAGAATAAAATTTGCTTACGTACACGGTTTTCAAAGCTTTGTTTGCCGGTTTTGAGCGAAATTATGTGAGTCGTGAATTTATTGAGTACATAAAAAACGGAACGGTCAATGCCGTTCCGTTTTTATTCGGGTATGATCGCAGTCTTACCCGAAAGGCTTGAAAAGCCTTTGTTAAGACAGCTTATTTGCAGTTCTTAACGGACTTTGCAGCCTTGGCGGAAGCGCTCTTTCCGGTAGCCTTGGAGGTACTCTTCTGAGCGGACGCCTTGGAGCTTGCAGACTGGGTTCTGGTGTTTTTAGTCGTAGCCATTATCCTTTCATCTCCTTTTTAGATTAGCGAGAACAATACTCGCTAACCTTAAGGCTGGCGCTGTACCGTTCCTGCTTGATTATATTATCGGAGCGGACGGTATCTTTTATGCGGTATTACGGCTGCTAATTTTTACCTGCCGAATAGATTAAGGACGCGGCGTTTTGCGCGGGAGCCGGACTGTTTTCGCCTTATTTTAGCGACGCGTCACAGCTGAGCAATCCGTTTTTTATGCAAAAGAGGTAACCCTCCATGTTGTCGAATTCCGAAACTCTGACTTCGTTTAAGCCGAGGTATTCTGTCAGCGCGGACAGCATAATCGCGCCGTGACCTATTATCCTTGCTCTTTTAGGCGATAACGACGGAAAATCGTCGGTAACTGATTTTGATGCAAAAATTTTGTCGGTAAGCCTGCGCATTGCCCCAAGCGTAAGAATGTGGCCGTGAACCTCACGCGCGTCGTATTTTTTCTGATTCAGATCCATGGATGCAAGCGAGGTGGCCGTTCCGCCTATTGCTGCGGCCTCCCAGCCGCTGATCGGGCCGAAGGCCGTTATGTTTTTGGAAACGTAATTTTCTATATCGGCTCTGTTTGTTCCCGCAACGTCGATAAGCCGCACCATTCCCAGCGGCAGAGATTTACAGTAGGTTATCCTGTCGTAATTGCCGCGCACGATTTCCACGCTTGCTCCGCCGATATCGATTACCGTTATTTCGCCCGGCGGCATATCGGTCATCGCGCCGTAAAGTCCAAGCTTAGCTTCCGTGTCTCCGGAAACGACGTGTACGCGGCGCCCCGTTTCTTCCTGAAGCCGTATTCTGAATTCCTCTGAATTTGAGGCGGCGCGCATGGCTTCCGTGCCGAAAATGTAAATGTTTTCCGCGCCCTCCGCTTCCGCTTTCATCGTAAAGCGTTTTACGGCTTCCGACGTTCGCGCCATTGCGGGCGCGCTTAAAGCGCCTGTCAGCGCCAGTCCGTCGGCAAGCGAGGTGGAATCAAGCTCCTTGGCATTGACGCCGTCCGTTTTTTTAAGCAGCAGTCTTACCGAATTGCTGCCTATGTCGATAACGGCGTCCAAGTTATTTTGAAACGCCGGTAAAAGCTTCTTCGTCTTTTCCCTGCATATTTAGATATTCGCGCGCGTACTGATCGATATATTCGTCGGTGCTTATGTAATCGATTTCCGATTCGTTTTCCTCGATCTGCCGCTGAATCTCGTTAAGCTGCTTCTCAAGATTGGCTTTTTTGGAATTTATGTTCGTCAGCTTTATAAGGTTAAGTATCAAAGCCGCCGCCAGTATCGCTATAAAAATAATGGCGGAAACCGTGATGATTTTAAGGATTTTTTCTTTTTCCACTTTAAGCGTTCTCCGTATTGAAATTGCGCTTGGCTTTTAACGCGCTGTAATTATAGCATACTTAGCGGCTTATTACAAGCTGTCGCGATAAAAATTTATTAAAAATATATGAAAAACGTTTGACAAACGCAGTTAAAACGTATAAACTAGTCGAGGT
>ENA-OXEG01000409-OXEG01000409.1-human-gut-metagenome-genome-assembly--contig:-NODE-409-length-26978-cov-5.820117_pt1 | contig 26978 bp, 30 predicted proteins | sample MGYA00249355_ERZ652243 | MGnify/ENA primary metagenome ERZ652243 (study PRJEB26925, sample SAMN05826944) | human gut metagenome | biome: ENVO:2100002; feature: ENVO:00000062; material: ENVO:00002003... | reverse complement strand
GAGATGTAGCTCCGTCTCGTGGGCTCGGAGATGTGTATAAGAGACAGAGATAACACTGTTAGGTGAATTTAGAATAACGTGGGTGCTCATAAAGACCGATGACTCAGACGGATATCAAACCGTTTACTAAAGAAGATCTCGAGAAGGCAGATGTGCAGCTGCTTCGTGACGGTCGGTGGGGAAATGCCCGGGTGTCAGTGGCTAACATCAATGGTAAGCGCTGGACAATCAAAGACTTTTCCGATCGCCGTTGGCTTGTAAAAAACAGTTTTGCTAAGTTTGTGCTTTGGCGTGAACTGAAGGCGGTCCGCAAGCTTCACGGCCTCGAAGGCGTTCCGACAGAAGCCTTCATGGTGACGCCGCATATGCTTGCGATTGAATATATTCCCGGCCGCGTTTTAAACCGTGTTCCGAAGGAAGAGGTTTCTCCGACTTTCTTGGAAGAATGCGAGGAGATTATTCGGTCGATCCATGCCCGGCATCTGGTTCATTTGGATACCCGCGGGACCAGCAACTGGGTCATGCAGGTCAACGGAAAGCCCGCGTTGATTGATTTTCAGGCAAGCGTAGATACGCAAGGTCTTCCTCAAAAGATTCGTTCCTTTATGGAAGACATGGATATCGGCGGTGTTTATAAGAAGTGGAAGAAGTATTGCCCGGATGAGATGGGCGAGTTCCGTGAGAAGGAAAATGAACGCATTGCCAAGCTCAGAAAACTCTGGGTTCTTCGCGGGTACTTCGGCGTGAAAAAGCGCAATGCCAAACACGGCAAGCCGATTGACAACTAATTAACGAACACTATAACCAGCTTATTTTTATGGCTCAATTTGTATACACAATGAACCGCGTGGGCAAAATTGTTCCGCCCAAGCGACAAATTCTTAAGGACATTTCTCTGTCTTTCTTCCCGGGCGCCAAAATCGGCGTCTTAGGTTTAAACGGCGCCGGTAAATCCACGCTGCTCAAGATTATGGCCGGTGTGGATACTGAGATTGAAGGCGAAGCCATTCCGATGCCCGGCATCAAGATCGGTTACCTGCCGCAGGAGCCGGTTCTTGATCCTGAAAAAACCGTTCGCGAAACGGTTGCCGAAGGCCTAGGCGACATTTTCGATGCCCAGGAAAAGCTCAACAAAGTCTATGAGGCTTATGCCGATCCCGACGCTGATTTTGACGCCTTAGCTGCCGAGCAGGCTCGGCTTGAAGCTATCATCGCTACCGGCGGTACGAACGCCGATACGCAGATGGAAATTGCTGCTGACGCGCTTCGTCTTCCGCCTTGGGATGCCAAGATCGGTAATCTCTCCGGCGGTGAAAAACGCCGTGTGGCTCTCTGCCGTCTGCTGCTCTCCAAGCCGGACATGCTCCTCTTGGACGAACCGACCAACCACCTGGACGCAGAAAGTGTGGATTGGCTTGAACAGTTCCTGCAGCACTTCCCCGGAACCGTGGTTGCCGTGACCCACGACCGTTACTTCCTGGACAACGCTGCCGAGTGGATTCTCGAATTGGACCGCGGACACGGTATTCCCTGGAAGGGCAACTATTCCTCCTGGCTTGATCAGAAGGAACAGCGCTTAGAGCTCGAGCAGAAGAAAGAAGACGCCCGCATCAAGGCAATGAAGCACGAGCTTGAATGGGTTCGTCAGAATGCCAAGGGCAGACAGGCCAAGAGCAAGGCTCGTCTGAACCGCTTCGAAGAAATGTCTAGCTACGAATACCAGAAGCGCAACGAAACCAACGAAATCTTCATCCCGGTGGCTGACCGCCTCGGCGATAAAGTCATCGAATTCAAGAATGTTTCTAAGGGTTTCGGCGATCGTCTCCTGATCGATGATCTGAGCTTCTCCATTCCTCCCGGAGCCATCGTCGGCGTGATCGGTCCGAACGGCGCCGGTAAGTCCACGCTCTTCAAGATGATCACCGGTAAAGAAACTCCGGATTCCGGTGAAATCGATATCGGACCGACCGTCAAACTCAGCGCGGTTTCTCAGACCAGAGAATCTCTCCCGAACGACAAGACCGTTTGGGAAGCGGTTTCCGACGGTTTGGACATTCTGAAAGTCGGTAAGTTTGAGATGCCGAGCCGTGCTTATCTCGGCCGCTTCAACTTCAAGGGCGGAGATCAGCAGAAGATCGTCGGAACGCTCTCTGGCGGTGAACGCGGACGTCTCCACATGGCCAAAACGCTTCTTGCCGGCGGCAACGTTCTTCTCCTTGACGAACCGTCTAACGACTTGGACGTTGAAACACTGCGTGCTCTGGAAGAAGCGTTGCTGGAATTTGCCGGCTGCGCTATGGTCATTTCTCATGACCGCTGGTTCTTAGACCGCATCGCTACACACATTCTGGCTTTTGAAGGCGATTCCAAGGTCGAATTCTTCGCCGGCAACTATACGGAATACGAAGCAGACAAGAAACGCAGACTCGGAGATGCGGCAATACCGCACAGACTGCGCTTCAAACCGCTCAAGAGCTAAGGGTCAAAATGACCATTGTTCAAGGGAAAATTTCTCTTGACGACCGGGGCTGTGCATACAGCCCCGAGTTCGGCGATGTTTATGCATCCAAAGACGGGGCTTATGAACAGTCCCGTTTTGTTTTTTTAGGCGGAACCCAGCTGCCTGAAAGATGGCAGGGCAGAGATCAGTTCACGATTGTTGAGAACGGGTTTGGACTCGGCACAAACTTCTTGACGACGCTTAAGGCATGGCGGGAAGATCCGCAGAGAAGCGGCAAGTTGTTTTATTTGGCGATAGAAGGCTTTCCGCTCCAAGCGTCGGACATTAAAACATTCCTCTCTTTAAGCCTTAAGGCTGAAGCTGAAGAGCTGGCAGCTAAATGGCCGACCCTGACGCCGGGTGTACATCGTCTGACATTCGATGAAGGGCGCGTCGTCTTAGATCTTTACTTCATGCCGTCTTCTGCAGCCGTCAAGAAGCTTTCCGGCGCTTTTGATGCTTTCTATCCGGACGGTTTCTCGCCGAAGAAAAATCCCGAGATGTGGGAGCCGAGACTTCTCAAAGCAATCTGTTCGCACGCTCGAGAGGGTGCCACACTTGCGACTTGGTGTGTAGCTTCGGCCGTCAGAAAAGCTTTTACGGAAGCAGGATTCACGATCCAAAAGGTTCCGGGTTTCGGGCATAAGTCAGAAATGACCGTCGGCCGCTTTGAACCTAAGTTCAAGCATCGCCGCTCAACGACATTTTTAAATTCAGCCGAAAAACCTCAGTCAGCTATTGTCATCGGGGCCGGACTTGCCGGTTCGGCGGTGGCTTGCGAGCTGGCACGCCGCGGCGTCCAAGTTCAGGTCGTCGATGCCGGTCCCGTCGGTGCTTCCGGCGCCTCAGCGCTTCGCTGGGGCGTGGTGCATGCTCAGCCTTCAGGTGACGATAATCAGCTGTTCAGGCTGACAAGGTCGGGTTTGGAGATGCTGCGGGAAGAGTTGCTCTGCTATCCGGAGTTGGTCCGGACTGAGGGGCTTTACCAGATGGCCAGAGATGGAGCCGAACTTCAAAAATGGCAGCAGCAGTTTGCTCAGTTAAAGCCGTTCAGTTTTCCGAAAGATTTCCTCCGACTGATGTCAGCAGAGGAAGCCGAATCAAAAATCGGTCTTAAGCCTCGATTAGGCGGTCTCTGGCACGAAGGCGCCGGTATCGTTGCTGTGGCTGAATGGGTTAGAGCGCGTCTGAACCGCTCGGGTGCTTCCTTGCTGTTTAACACTCGGGTCGGCTCTCTGTCGAAGCAAGGAAAAAATTGTCAAGCCAAAGATGCCTTCGGACAAATCATTGCTGAAGCAGATGCGGTCGTTGTGTGCTGTGCGGCTGAAACCGCTAATCTTCTTCCCGGAATCGAACTTCCGTTAACCCGATGGAAAGGCAGATTATCTCTTCTCTGCGAGGGCGCCTTAACGGATTTAAAAGGCGCGGTAACAGGTCCGGGTTATGCCATTCACAGTCCTGATGATTGGATCGGTGTCGGTGCAACCTATGAAAGCGCTGACAAACAGATGTCTTCAGAAGAAGCACACGGCAAAAATCTTTCTCATTTGACGGATCTATTTCCGCAGCTAACTGAAGCTGACGCGGCTGGATTTTATGAAGGGTTTCGATGTGTTGCACCGGATCGACTGCCGGTTGTCGGACAAGTTCCGGCAGCGGAAGGCTTTCCGAATGCGACAGGTATTTACGTGAGCTGTGCTATGGGGTCTCGAGGTACCGTGTTCAATGAACTTGCCGCTAAAGTCATCGCAGCGCAAATGTTTAATGAGCCGATTCCGTTGGAGGCCGATCTTCTGCGTGCGATTGATCCAGGCAGATTTTTCAAAAAGCCTCGGTAAACGGAGCATTGTTGAGCCTGCGGTCGGCTCGTAGAATATCAGCCACAACAAACCTCAAAAACTACAATCTATGACCGCTCAAACCAAGGGACTTCTTGCCGCTGTCGGCGCATACCTCTGCTGGGGCTTTATGCCTTTGTACTGGGCTTTATTCGGAGGTGTGCGAGGTTGGGAAGTCATCGGTCACCGAGTACTTTGGTCTCTGATTTTGATCTCGGCATTTTTGATGCTAATCGGGCGGTTTTCTGAGATTTTCAGTACGCTTCGTACTTTCAAAAAGCAGCCGATTCAGTATTTCAATTTATTTGCTGCGGCTGCGATTGCGGCGATAAACTGGTGGATCAATGTCTACGCGGCAACATCTAGCCAAGTTGTCGAACTTGGCATCGGCATGTTCCTAACGCCTTTGTTTACTGTCGCGCTGGGCGTAGTGTTTTTTAGAGAGCGGCTGAGCCGATTAAAGCAGCTGAGTGTATTCCTGCCATTCCTCGGCGTGTGCATCATGATCTACACACTCGGCCGCATGCCTTGGATCGCATTGGGTGTTTCTTCTTCATGGGCGCTTTATGGGGTCTTTAAAAAGCGCCTCGGGATTGACCCTTGGGTGAGCAATGCCTTAGAAGCCTCTCTCATGCTTCCCTTTGCCATTGCCTACCTGTTTTATCTTGATGCGAACGGCGTCGGCGCATTCCTTGCCGGCGGAACCTACATCACGATTCTTCTCATCAGCGTGGGGCTTGTGACGTCCGTGCCGATGATTGCTTTCTCGGCTGCGGCCAATGTTCTTCCGCTGACGATCCTTGGATTCATCCAGTACATGAATCCGATCCTTACGCTAATTGTCGGATTGGTTTTCTTCCATGAGCCGTTCAATCACCAGCAGCTCATTCCTTTGCTGTTTATTTGGGCTGGAATTCTGACTTTCATCTATAGCGAATTTAAAGAAAAGGCGGCGAGGAAGGTTCAGGCTGCGCGGGCTTAAATTCGGATTCGAGCCAGAAAAAGAATGCGCAACTAGGTATCAAAACTTCCCGTGAAAAGACTATAGATTGCACGCTAACTGCCTGAAGGAACGTCAAAAATCACTTATCATTACGCCTTGCTTTTTTGTTTTGGTCGGTGTTTTCTATGTTTATCGTCTCTCGTTATCGAGCTCCGTGGGTCGCTTTTGCTTTTATCGCAGTGGTGTCGATCGGTGCCTTCATGCGCTTTCAGCAAAGTGCGGAAACCGACGCGAAAAACTTAGAACTCGACCGAGCAGAGTTTCAGCTTTTTAAAAAAGATTTAGCTCCGATTAATTTGCCCGAGAAGATGATGAATTCGACAGTTCTTTTCGAGCTGTTCCGCTGCGGTGTTCGTTCTATTAACGAAGCCGGCTACTGCAATAAGATCGGAGAGGATTTTTTCAGCCAGTTGTCTGACGAACAAAAGAAAGCCATTCGTCCGATTTTCAATAAATATTTCAGTAACCGTCCCGTCAGGTAGGCAGTATTCTCATGGATTGGATTCTTTATTTAAAAGCCGTCATTCTAGGTATCGTTGAGGGTTTGACGGAGTTCTTGCCGGTCTCTTCCACCGGTCACTTGATTGTTGCCGGCAGCTTACTTGACTACACAGGACAGGAAGCAGACACCTTTTACATCGCGATTCAGGCCGGCGCTATCTTTGCGGTGTGCTGGCACTATCGTCAGCGCCTGATTGATATCTGTTTGGGTCTTTTCTCCGATAAAGTTCAGCAGCGTCTGACAATCAACACTATTGTTGCCTTCCTGCCCGCAGCGGTGATTGGCGTATTGGTAGCAAGCTATATTAAGAAATGGCTGTTTAACCCGATTGCGGTCGCAACGGCCTTAGTTGTAGGCGGCGTGATCATCCTCATCGTTGAATACTTCCAAGATAAGAAGACTTACAAGCCGCGCGTAGAGACGATGGACGATATGAGCTGGAAAGACGCTCTGAGGGTCGGTTTTCTGCAGTGCTTGGCCATGATCCCGGGCACCAGCCGTTCCGGCGCAACCATCATCGGCGGTCTTTGCATTGGTTTGTCCAGAAAGGCAGCGACGGAATTTTCTTTCTTCCTGGCAATCCCGACGATTTTCGGCGCTACAGTTTATGACCTTTGGAAGTCCAGAGACGTACTGACAGCAACAGCGCTTCCGATGATTTCCGTGGGTTTCGTCGTGTCATTCTTCTCCGCACTCGTCGTGGTCCGCTGGCTGCTTCATTACGTTTCTAAGCATGACTTCTCCGCATTCGGCTGGTACCGAATCTTTTTCGGCGGCGTCATTCTTCTGACGTGGTGGACCGGACTGGTTCAGTGGTAACGAGTCAAAAGAAACGATCCAAACCAAACGGCGCCGAGGCGCCGTTTGGTGTTCCTGAGGCCTTAAATCTTGCGGAAAACGAAATCCCAACAGCCGTGACCCAAACGGTTGCCGCGTTCATTGAATTTTGTCGTCGGACGCTTAATAAGCGGATTTTCCGGCTGGGGAGCGGCTCCTTCGTGGAGGTTTTCTAATGTCGGCTCTGCAGATAAGACTTCCAGCATCTGTTCGGCATAGTTTTCCCAGTCGGTGGCGCAGTGGAAATAGGCGTCTTTTTTCATTTTCGGAACGAGAAGTTTTAAGAAGCTCTCGTTGATCAGACGGCGCTTATGATGACGGGCTTTTCTCCAAGGATCCGGGAAGAAGATATGCACGCCGTCTAAGGAATTGTCTTCGAGCATGTCTCTGACGACTTCCACCGCGTCATGACGGAAAATACGGACGTTTTTGAGGTTCATGTCATGAAGACGTTTGCTTAGGGCGCCGACGCCGGCAGCAAATACCTCGCAGCCGATGAAATTGATTTCAGGATGAGCCTGTGCAATCGCAGCAGTGGTTTCGCCCATGCCGCAGCCGATTTCCAGGACCAGCGGATTGTTGTTTCCGAATGTCTTGACCGCATCGAACATTTGATTGGCGTCATAGGGAATTTCATACAGTGGAAGCAGTTCTTCCAGCGCTTTTTCCTGGGCGTTGCTGATGTGCCCGCGGCGCATGCAGAAGCTGCGGATATGACGTTTTTTCAGTTCTTCGATTTGTTCGGGAGTCAGCGGTTCTGTTGACATGTGAAAGGGTCCTTAATAAAAGCGAGGCTCAATTTTAGAAAATTAAGACGTGATTGTCTGCGATATTTTCTTGAAGTTACAGGCGGTTATAGATTAAGTATTGTTTGTTCAAGAGTTAACTGCGTGAAGTCAAAGTAGGAATGAGAAGGATTTTTCGATATGCCTAGGCATGCCTAAGAACACACGTTGTATGCCGTTTAGTGGTGGTGGAGATACTGATGGGTGACGTGCAGTCGGCTCTTGTAGAATGTCCGCAAAGGATCGAGCCTATGACAACCTACAGCAAGAGAGAAAAACTCAAGCCGCTTATAAGAATCGTGGATGATAACCAGGCGATTCTCAACTCATTGACCTTCATGCTTACTTGTGAAGGATATGAAGTTGCGTCATTTAGCTCGGCAGAAGCTTTTTTGGCCGGAGATACACCCAGCCGAGAGGGTCTGCTGATTTTAGATGTTCAAATGCCGGGGTTGTCGGGATTGGAGCTGTTTAAGGTTCTCAATATGAGGGCTTATAAACTGCCGATTATTTTTCTGACGGCCCACGCAGATGTTGACATGGCTGTTGCGGCAATGCGGGAAGGCGCCTGCGATTTTCATCAAAAACCGATCAATCCTGAGACATTGCTTCCTGCGATTGCCAGAGGTTTAGAAAAAGCTCGCATCAGCAAGAGCGGCTTAGGCGATATCAAAGAGGAAGTTGAACGTTTTAAAGCACTGACCGAGCGGGAAGAGCAAATTTGCCGCTTAGTCGCAAAAGGCCTTGTTAGCCGTGAGATTGCAGAGCGTTTAGTGATTTCTCAGAGAACCGTTGATCACCACAGAACGGCGGCACTTTCCAAATTGAACATCCGAGAGCCCGCAGAGCTTGCTTTGTTTTTCGAAAGAATCGACGCATGGCGCAAGAGCGCCGGCCACGCGGGTCAGAACTTATTCTGAAGAACCGGGATTCTCATCGGCTTCCGGCAGAAAAATAACTGCCTTCAGACCATTCTCCGGACCTCTGAAAAATTCCAACTGACCTCCGTGATTCTCGACAATCAGCCGCACGATAGATAAGCCGAGCCCTAAACCGTCGATCTTTGAACTGGATAAGACGGAGCTGAGTTTTTCAAAAGCCTCATCGCTCAGGCGCGGACCGTTGTCGCTGACGCTAATGGCAATTCGTGGCGAACCGCCGGAGGACTTTTCCTTATGAACGGAGACGCTAACAGACGGATTCTTTTCAGAAGAAACGGCGTGGAGGGCGTTTTTCAATAAATTTTGAACCGCAAGTTCGAGCTCCGTCTTGTCGCTCCAGATCTTGTCGTCTCTGCCCTTAAGCCCTGAAAAAGTTACTTTAGTAGGAGACAGCATGGCCTCATTGAGCGTGTTGACGGCTTCAAGAACAATCTCATTGGCATTTAACAAAGAACGAGGCTGACCTTTTTTGCGCGCATAGGAGCGAACTTTTTCAAGGATAGACTCTGCAGTTTTAGCCTGAGATTTAATGGCACCTATGCCGGAACTCAGCATTGCGGAATTTGCCGGATTGTTTTGGTCTAGAAGCCTTTCAATTCCGTGGAGGTACCCGCTAATCGCTGAGAGCGGCTGCCTGAGTTCATGAGCGACGATCAAAGACATTTGACCGACAACACCAGTCTTTTGCAGGGAGGCCATTTTTTCCTGCGCGCGTCTGGCCTTTTCTTCCAATCTCCTTTGGTTTTGAAAAGATTCTCTGAGCTGGCGTGTCCGTTTTTCAACTAAATAACCGGTTCGAATATTGTGCGCAATGCCCGTGGCCAAGAGAACTAGACCTAAGAGACACCAGGGCCAATACATATCCCAGAAACGTTTCAGGTTCCACTCTCGAAGATAGGCATAAGGTCCTCTGCGAATTTGCTTGTACATAGCATCCGCCCCTGAGTAGTCACTGGCCACGGTCCAATGGAGTCCGCCTGGGTTAGACGGAAGTGAAAACAGCTTGAGAACTACTCGGCGGGAAAGCTCAGGCGAGAGGCGCGGTGTTGCAGCGATTGTCCAGTTGGGATAAAGATCGGTTGAAGTTAGACAGCGCTCAGACTCTCCGACATCTTTAACTAGGAGCGGCTTGATATCGTCAACGTTGTCTCCTTGTTTCTTCAAGTTTTCCAACAGGCAATTTCGAATAATGCCGATATCTGCCTGATTATTCCGAAGTTTGGTCAGGACGGCCGGCATGTCGTAGTGCGTATAGATTTCAGAGCTGAAGAAATGATCTGGGTCTTGGCCTCTCTGAGCCAACTCTCCCAGAGCTAAGTCGTGGCCGGCAAATCCATTCGGGCCTGTGGCTGCAAGCCGTTTTCCTTTCATGTCTTCCAGCGTGTTGATATCGTTCCGGCTTTTTAGTGTGACAAAAAGACTGCCTTCCGCTTTGTTGGGGTCGGGATGCAGATCTGAAGCGACAGTCGCTAAATCTCGAAAACCTTTGTTCGGCATGCGAAGATATGTTCCTGTTGAGCCAAGGACGAGATCGGCATCTTTGATGTCTTCCGGGTTTCCGGAAAACAGCACCGCACGGAAGTTGTTCGGGCCGAAAACTTCTTGGAGGGCACGGAAAGTCTGAGGAATGATGTCTTCTTGACCGTTCGGACGTGCCAGCGGGGACACCAGCATCGTGATGAAGGGGCTGTTCGGATCCGGTCTCCCGAATGGCTTAACGAGTACTTCCGAGGGCGAAACTGATTCTTCCGATAAAGCGGACAGAGATAAAACGCACAGACAAAGAAGAGTAAGAGTTCTCAGAAAAGTCTTCATATGACCATCAAACCGAAGCGTCGGATGTTTTCAATTTAAAAGAGAACGAAGCTCATGAAAATTGGCAAAAGCGACTAATTGACGATAGTTTGACAATAGACAATATGCCTAGGCATGTCTCAAAAACATAATGCATTCAATCGGACAAGAAAATAGTTCGTTACTTCCTCTAAACAAACAGGAATACATTATGGTCTCAAGAAGAAACATGCTGAAAACAGGTCTGACCGCCGTGTTCGGAGCCTGTGCCGTCCAGACAGCCTCTACTTCCGAAGTACAGCAGAAGTCTCAGAACAATTTTGATGTCGTTATTCTCGGTGCCGGTACCGGTGGCTTAGTCACTGCCATTGAAGCGGCCGATCTCGGACTGAAGCCCGTCGTCTTAGAAAAAATGGAATGCAGCGCTGGAAACTCCCTGTATGCATCTGGTGGTATTGCAGCCTGGGGCACCTCTCAGCAAAAAGAAGAAGGCAGGAACGAAACGAAAGAGTCTTTCAGAGAAGACATGATGAAGGTCTCCGAATATCGTGCCGACCCGGCCCTTGTTGGCGCCTATGTCAACCATATTCCGGAAGACTTCGAATGGCTCAAAAAGCAGGGTGTTAAGTTCTCGAAGATCGGCAAGAAGCCCTGGCCACTTAATTATCGAATGCACAATGTGGACGGACAGGGTTTGACGGGCGGTGCTCGTCTCGTCCGCTATCTGCTCGAAGCCTGTGAAAAGCGCAATATTCCGATTATCTACAACACTAAGGCCATCGAACTTTTAACGAACGACGCAGGCCGCGTAATCGGTGTCAGAGCCCAGGGAGATCTTCACAAGACGGACTATTTTGCTAAGGACGGTGTAGTGATTGCGACCGGCGGTTTCTCCGCAAATCGTGAACTGCTTTGCCGTTATATGGGCGGTCCGCTTTCTCGCCTGGTTCTTCGCGGATCCCCGTATGTAACCGGGGACAACCTTATGCTCACCGCACCGGTCGGAGCGCAGCTTGTTCATATCGACCAGTTCCACTGCGGCCCGATCGTTGAGGAAACGCACGCTAATCCGAACTTTGTGATCGATGCCGGACAAGGTATTGATGTGGATGTGCGCGGTTATCGCTTCATGGACGAAATCTATACCTACACTCAGAAGTCTATGGCTACGGCAACCAAGACGCCGGAAAACATGGCTTATCACATCATTGATGCTCACTGGCCTAAAGCCGAAAGCGCTGCGAAGAAGTTCCTGGCAATGAACACCAAAGTCCTGGTTGCTCAAACGCCGGAAGAGCTCGCCAAGAGAATGGGCGTCGATCCGAAGGTTATTCTTTCGCTCTTCAAAGAGTACAACGACGCGCTTGCCGCCAATAAATTGAAAGAACTGAATCCTCCGTGTTCTTTGAAGGAACCTCAGCCGTTAAATAAGGCTCCTTACTACGCTTTCCCGTTCCAAGGCGGTATTACAGCAACATTCGGCGGTCCGAAGATTAACGCAAACGCTCAGGTGATCAATAACGAAGGACGAGTGATTCCGGGACTCTATGCTGTCGGAAACGCAGCCGGCGGTCTGTTCTACGGAAACTACATCGGCGGAACACAGTTGGGAGGCGCAACGGTCTTCGGAAGAATCGCCGCCCGAAAGATGGCCTCTCTCCATAAAAACAACTGATAAAGGAATCTGAAAATGAAACACCTCTTAGTGCTCGTGTTATCCGCGCTCACCGCCTCTGTTGTTTTTGCACAGCCTTACACAGCAGACCGCCATCTTGCTCGGAAGGTTCCCTGTCAGGCTTGCCACGTGACCGGCGACACTTCGGTTCCAGTCCGAAAACAAAACTGCTTAGCCTGTCATCAGAGTTATGAAGTGGTTGCGCAGAAAACTAAAGATCTGAAACCGAATCCTCACTTCAACCATTACGGCGAACGTGATTGCTCAACCTGCCATTCAGGACACAAACCAAGCGTGACATCCTGCAATCAATGCCATAAGTTTGATTTGAAGACGCCGTAAAGGTTTCTAAGTTTGAAATTTCGACGCCGGCACGTTCCGGCGTTCTGTTTAAGCTCGTGAAATTTAGAATTTGACAGCGTTGTCTCGATGTTATATTTGGTCTTATTGCGGAGAGAAAAAGATCGTTCTAATGTTAACGACCTATTGCCCGTCTCGAAGAGTGTCGTCTGCTCTTAATCATCGACGGTATTCCATAACGAAATTTGTAAGCAAAACGCCTCGCCTCTTTACTGTTTGTCTTTTTATGACTTTGTAGCCCCGCTTTTCAAAAAACGGTTTTGCGGTGATGGACGCGTGAGTAAAGACGTTTCCTTGGACCGCTCCTTCTAACTTATTACAAATAGCAGTTCCTATTCCCATTCTTTGATAATTAGGGCGGACGAATAGCCGATCAAGATAGCCGTTCTCTTCTATATCCCCGAACCCTACGATCGTCCGATCGTCAATTGCGACAAAACTAATGTGCTTTTCAAAGTCACGATTCCAGTCCTTTAGATTTCTGGACCTGGGCGCCCAAGCGTCCAATTGCTCCTTTGAATAATCCTTTGCATTTGCAGTGTGAACTGTAGAGTAAAAAAGTTCTGCAAGGTCAGCACAGTCAGAAGCTTGATATTTTCTAATAAGGAGCATTGATTGGGTTTTTTATGGTGGATTTGGACGGCGTGGCGACTCCCTAAACACGTACACTGTTGGAGAAAGGAAACCGGAGGGAGAACGGGAACTGGAGCGGGTGAGGGGAATCGAACCCCCGTCGTAAGCTTGGGAAGCTTCTGCTCTACCATTGAGCTACACCCGCATTCGATAGAGCAAGATTGTACTCGAAATTTCACAAATTATTTCAGGCTTCGAAAAGTTCTATTCACGTGCTTTCTCTCATATGGCGCCCACCGCTTATGTGCAAGAATTAAGCAAACTAACTTCAACATCAGATCTCATGTCCTCTATTGCTTTGGTTTATTTCTCTCCTACGGGAAACACTAAGAAAGCGGTTTCTTCGATCGGGGAGCTGCCGTGTGTCACTGTCAAGACCTTCGATATCACAGGCAACGTAGAAGTTCCGGAAACCGATCTCAGCGGTTTTGATTTTGTCGTTTTCGGGGCGCCGGTTTATGCAGGACGAATCCCAGCCTGCAGCGTAGATCGTTTTAAAAAGATGAAAGGAAGCGGTACTCCTTGTGCGTTAGTGCTTACTTACGGAAATCGAGCTTACGAAGATGCCCCAAGAGAGCTTGGTGACATTGCTGAGGCTAACGGTTTCAGGATCAAGGGAGTGGCTACAATGGCGTCCCAACATACTTATGGGCAGATCCAGTTAGGTCGTCCGAACAAAGACGACATTGCCGAGCTTCAGGAATTCTATTTTCATATGCTGGCCAAAGCTGAGGAGCCTGAGACAGTGATTCCTCCGGGAAATTATCCTTATAAGGTCGTTGAAACTAAAGCCAAATTTAAACCGACGACCAACGGTAATTGCTTGGCTTGCGGGATGTGTATCAGAGATTGTCCGGTCGGAGCGATCGAAGAAGATATCAAGACGGTAAACGACAACTGTATCGGTTGTATGCGCTGCGTTAAGAATTGTCCGATGAAAGCGAAGTCGGTTGTTGCAGATGCATTCTCAGATTTTGAAAAACTCCTCTCGGAACGCCTCAAGAACCGTAAAGAAAACGAATTCTTTGTGTGAGGATTGGCGTACCTCAAGCGGCTGAACTTAAGGCCAATTGAGAAGCAACTCGGAGAAAAAACAAACCCGGCGTATCGAGAAGAACGCCGGGTTTGAAATTGTTGGGGATCGGTTAGCGGTGAGAAACTCTTCTGACCATCCAATCGCCGAAGCTCTGCAGACTTTGGACGAAGACAATCAAAATGATGACAACAGCTGCCATGACTTCAGGCATGAAGCGCTGATATCCGTAACGAATACCCATGTCGCCTAAACCGCCGCCGCCAACGGCACCGGCCATAGCGGAGCTGCCGACCAAAGCAACAAAGGCGATGGTGAGGCCGGCAAGGATGCCGGGCATCGCTTCCGGAATAAGCACTTTGCAAATGATCTGAGTGTTCGTAGCGCCCATAGACTGAGCAGCTTCAATCAGGCCCTTGTCGACTTCACGCAGACTGGTTTCGACCAGACGAGCGATGAGCGGAGCAGCGGCAATCGTCAGGGGAACGATGGCAGCAACGGTACCGATGGAAGAGCCGACGATTAAGCGCGTAAACGGAATGATGGCAACCAACAGAATGATGAACGGCGTCGAACGCACGGCATTCACAACAGTGCCGATGATGCGGTTGACGTACGGCTTGGGCATGATGCCTTTGGGAGACGTGACGAACAGGAAGACGCCCAAAGGAATACCGATCGCAGCGCCGAGTCCGCCGCTCACGCCGACCATTAGAATGGTTTCAAGGAAAGATTCCCAAAGAAGATTGATGATGTTAGATGACATTTGTGAGCTCCTCGACGCGAACGCCTCTTTCGGCGATGTAGTTCAATGCCTGACGGAAGTTTTCTGTGGTTCCTTCCATCACGATCGTGAGAGTTCCGTAACTTTCGCTTTGGATCTCATCCACCTGTCCTAAGAGGATGTTGAAGTCCAGATCGAATTTGGAGCAGGCGCGGGAGAGGACCGGTTCGGTCGTTGAGCTGCCGACGAACGTCAAACGAATGAGATGATTCTTGCGTCCGTTTTCGCCCGGTGTGTTCAGAACTTTCTTCACACGCTCGACCATGCTTGCCGGAATTGTGCGGGCAGCAAGAGCCGTGCCGAGCATCGCCTGAGTAACTTCGTTCTTCGGGTCGCGGAAGACCTCGAGCACGTCGCCTTCTTCGACAACGACGCCTTTATTCATCACGACGACGCGATTGCAGATCTGTTTCACTACGTCCATTTCGTGCGTGATCATGACGATCGTCAGACCGAGCTCCTTGTTAATCTTCTTGAGGAGCTGAAGCGTTGCCTGAGTGGTTTCCGGGTCAAGAGCAGAAGTGGCTTCGTCGGAAAGAAGAATCTTCGGATCGGAAGAAAGCGCACGAGCAATACCGACGCGCTGTTTCTGACCGCCGGAGAGCTGAGACGGATACTTGTTGACGTGTTCGCTTAAGCCGACAAGTTCAATCAGCGGCATTACTTTTTCGCGAATCTTATCCTTCGGCATTCCTGCAAGTTCCAGAGGAAGCGCAACATTGCCGTAGACGGTACGGGAGGAGAGCAGATTAAAGTGCTGGAAGATCATACCGATCGAGCGTCTTTCCTCACGCAGTTCGGATTCCGACATCTTGGTCAGATCCTTGCCGTCGACGATGACGGACCCGGAAGTCGGGCGGTTGAGAAGGTTGATGCAGCGAACCAGCGTGCTCTTACCGGCGCCGCTTCGGCCGATAATGCCGAAGATATCGCCGGGTTTGACGTGGACGTTTACATCCTTACAGGCAAAGAATTTTCCTTTACCGTCAGCAGTATCGTATTCCTGCGTTATGTGTTTTAACTCAATCATTTAATTTATATCCCAGGGCGAGGTTCTGACACCTCGAGGTCCTGCCCTTTCAGCAGGACAAATCATTTCTACGCGGACTTTGCAGTCAATGGGCACAAAGTAATGTCCACGGGAAATTATCCTTGATTCTTTTTAAAGAATTCTTATTTTTCGGAAAATATTTCATTAGTTTTGTTAAAAAGGAAAAGTTTCAATCTTCGGATTTCTTCTCAGAGCCAGCGGGCCCGGCGCTTATACGTTTACGAAAGGTTAAACAGTTGTGCCCAAGAGCAAGAAAAAATTGTGTGCAGAAAAGGAGAACCGATGTGCTCTCGATCGGTATCCGAAGGAGAGACAGCATCGGTTCTGCTGAGGTTTCTTTATGGCCGGTACTTTTCGCCGACCCTTAAACTAAAGTGGTCTGAGCAGGTTATTTCGAAAGAATATGTTCGGCTGCGCGACGTCCGCTCCAAACACCATGAGGCGTGCCGGAGTCGTATGTAAGCTCGCCAACCGCATAGAGATTCGGAATTACCTTACCGTCTGCCTTGACGCACTGCATGAAGTCGTTGACGTCAACACCTCCTACGCTTACCTGTGTACCCGGAAGAATGGCCGAGGCATAGTAAGGAGGTGTAGAGAAGTCGGTCTTCATGTTGATGCTGCGGCCGAAATCTAGATCTTTGCCGTTGCGAACAAATTCCGCATAACGTTTGATCGTCTTTTCTAAGTTTTCCGGCGGAATGCCGATTTTTTGAGCGAGCTCAGGGATTGTTTGGGCTTCTACGAAATAGCCGCTCTTCAAGAAACTTTGAAGGCGTTTGGACGCTTTCATAGACTTACCGTCAATGATGACGAAGCTCTTTCCTTCCGGCTGCTCCAGCATTGCTTTGGCCATCTTTGTGTAATCCGGCCAATAGTCATTGCAGAAGCGGTCTCCTTTCAAGTTGACCATGATGCCGCCTTCCAGCCGAGCAGCACTCATGGAAACGTTTTTTCCGCCCTGAGAGTGAATAGAAGGGTTAAGGCCGACCTCTCCTGCATTTTTGATGTTCACACCGTACTTCTCTGCGAGGATGAGACCGTCACCGGTTGAGCTCACGGCAGTTGTGGTAGGCAAACCTTTCCACTGAGGAGCGTATTTGGAAATCAATTTTTGGTTCTGATTGAAACCGCCTGTTGCCAGAACTATGTTATCGGCAAATACCTTGTATTTTTCTTTGCCATTTTCTACAACAACACCTACCGCTTTCCCATCTCTAATTATTAAGTCAAGAACTTTACTGTTCATCTTCACTGGGATAGAAAGTTCTTTGGCCCTTGCGCTTAATACCTTCATTAACCGCACGCCTAGAGAACTTCCGTCGGAAATGCCCATTTGATAATCGCTGACCGGACGAGTTAGGCCGGCGCCTAAGCTGTTCAACCAATCAATAGATTTTTGCGAGTCGAACATTCTTTGTGCTGTACGCGGGAGCATTTCGGAATTTCGGCCGGTTTTCGCTGTTCTTTGGATGTAGTCAGGCACAGATAGCTCTTTACCGTTAGCAACTTGATCCTTCGTTCCCACGGAAACAAAGTATTGCGCAGCCAAGTTCGTGGTGCCTCCCATGAAAGGCATTTTTTCAAGAACTAAGACATTTTGTTTGTGCTCTTTGAGCAGGATCGCAGTAGTGAGACCTGAAACACCGCTTCCGACAATGACTGTCCCTGTATGAATGTCTTCAAGCGCAACGGCGTATCCGGGAATAAGAACAGAGGTCAAAACTGCAGCAATAATCGTTTTATGCATGTGATTTCTCCTTGGAAGTTACAGGGATATTCTTATTGAGGAGAAATAGATTGGAAACTTAGAATAATTAGAACGAATCGATCGAAGAATTAGAGCTATGAATATCAAACAACTTCAGATCCTAGACGCGGTTGTGCGCCTTGGTTCATACCGTAAAGCAGCCGCTCAGCTGCGCTGCTCTCAATCGACAATCACGTTTCAACTAAAAAAACTCGAAGATTCTTTGGGATGTTTTCTTTTCGAGAAAACCGGCCGTCACATGGTTTTGACACCTGCCGGGCAGGCAGCCCTCAAAGAAGCACAGAAGATATTGGCCAGTCATTCGGTGCTAATGAATCTCAAAGGCTCAAAAGCTTCTCTTACCGGAAGACTTAAGGTCGGAGTGAATGAAACACTTCTCGAATTCATGCTGATCGACGTGATTAAGGAGTTTCGACTTTTGGCGCCGGAAGTATTCTTTGAAGTAGAGATTCTGGATGCCTACCGGTTAAAGACGAAAGTGAAGGATTCGGAGGTAGACATCGGGATTACTTTTAATACAGGAGACTATCCGGCTCCATTGATTGCTCTGCCTTTGACGGCAAGTCCGCTCGGTCTCTTTGCCTCACCGACATTATCAATAAGCGAAAGTTGTTTCTTCCTTCCCGGTTTAGCGCCGGAACTGCCCCTCATCACAGGGAGTGTTAAAAGCGGTCCGTATAAATTTTTTAAGCGGTTTTTGGATGGACGCGGTATTCGTTTAGGAAAAACTATGCAAGTGGGTAATGTGCATATCGTTAAAGCGCTTCTTGAAGGAGGATTGGGCGTCTCCTATCTCCCTAAAATCTGTGTGGAGAAAGAACTTGCTAGAGGATCGCTTGTTGAGGTACTGACCGGGCTGGGTGAAATCGACTTAGGCGTACTTCTTCTCAAAAATGCCAACAAAGAGGAATCGGCGGCTGCCAGCCTACTGTCGAAAATGATTCGGACGAAACTTTTGGATCCGAATTTAAGAACGAAGGATTTTTTCGAACGAACCTGCCTGATGAAGCGGAAGTTCGAATAAAAGAAAATGCCCGGAAGTCTTTCGACTACCGGGCTGAATTCTGGTGGGGCACAGGGAATCAATTTATTACAAAAAATCAATATATTAAAAATTCAAAAATCTCTCAGATAACACTATAGGTAACACTTTGGCGAATGCTTGAGCGTGTTTTTGGCTGGATTACAGTGCCGGTTTAAAACATTCATTTAAAACGCTGAATGGTAAAAATTACCAAAAAAAATTAGAAAATAACGAGAAAATAATTCACAAGTCTCGTTTCCCGGATTAGCGTTCATCTATCATATTTTTGTTGTGGCGACCGCGACGACCGCGGCAAGCCAATAACGGCAGGGCTTTGAGCGTTATTTTTGACCGTGGAGACACCGTGGAAGACCGCGGCAGACCGTGGAAAAAGAGGGGTTAGATAAGAAAAAACACGTAAAAGACCCTCATTTTTTTTCTCGTTTCCCGCCTTTTAGAGAAAAAAGCACGAAAAACGAGCTGATAAAAATTATTAAAACGGGAAAGATTTATGAAAAATTTTCCCATTTTGTTAAATAGTGCCCGGCAGCTATGAGAAAAATACCTCCGGAGACTTTCCCCGGGAAAAGTTTTAGGTATTGGTATCCGGTGTTTCTGTTTTCTTTCCGGACAATTTCCGGCGCTCACTGGTGAGCACCGGCGCCGGCCTGAATCTGCTCTCCGGATAATGGCCTTTGTCCTTGGCTTGTCTATCCAGTAACCAAGAGACACGACATTCGGGAGCTGTCTTTGTGTGACTGCGGCCGCGCTGTGCAGTCAATGAATCAAGCTCCGGGGCTTCCCCGGGAAAAGTTTTAGGCATCGGTATCCGGTGTTTCTGTTTTCTTTCCGGACAATTTCCGGAGCGTACTGGTGAGCAGTGGGGCCGGCCTGAATCGGCTCTCCGGTTGATGTCCTTTGTCCTTGTCTTATCCATCCAGTAGCGAAAGACACGACATCCGGGAGCGGTCTTTGTGTGACTGCGGCCGCTCTGCCCATTCAATGAATAAGGCTCCGGGGCTTCCCCGGGAAAAGTTTTAGGCATGGGTATCCGGCGCTTCTGTTTTCTTTCCGGACAATCTCCGGCGCCTACTGGTGAGCGGCGGCCCGGCCTGAATCTGTTCTCCGGTTAGGCCCTTAGTCCTTGGCTTGCCTATCCAGTAGCTAAAGACATAACATCCGGGAGCGGTCTTTGTGTGACTGCGGCCGCTCCCTACAGACTATAAAAATGCCTCCTGGTGGAGGCGTGTTTGTTAATCTGCTTGTTTAGTTAGTCTCTCGATTAAGTCACTTGTCGAGAATTGTCTTACAGCGTAATAAGGCTTTCGGTGATTCTCTGCCGTATTGTCATTACTAAATTGCATTCTCTTTTTTAGGCGGCCGGCCTCGGTTTCGAGTAATCCATACTTTTTTAATAATTGAGCGGTTTCTTTTTCGCCCATGACTGCACAAAAATTTTTAGCGAAGATTGTGGGCGGAATATAAAAAACCTCTCCGACTGTCGGCGCGCCGACCAGTAGACGGTAGCCCCAGCATGGGGAGGGAGCAAAGCTTGAGCCTATAGCGCCATTTAGAAAATTTGAGCGGTTTTCTAATAACAAGGTCTCAATGTGTTCAAGGGCTTTCTTATCCTCAATCGGTAGGCCGTTGCCAATAATGTCTAGAGCAGATTTAAAGCATATTCCCACAGCTTCCCGCGCCCATGAATGGCCGCTTGTCTCCCTCTCCATTTCCCAGCCGGTCAAGCCGGCGCCGGTTGCAAGTTCTCCGGCAAAAGCAACAAAAGCAAAGTTATTTGCTATTCGGCGGTTTTGGTTTGTCGGTCTGTACTCTTGAATAAATGAATCTCTAAAACGTGTGTATTCTTCCCGGAGATTGTCAGGGTCGAGCGTGATTAGAAACTCAATCCAGCGCTCGAATACAGCCCCGTGATACTTCTTGCAATTCCCTTCTAACAACTCTTTGTAACTTTGGGCGTTGTAGCCTGCCGGGAAGGATTCATTAACGCCCATTTCCTCATCATCGGTTGCCTGTGCGTTAATGGAAGGCATTCTGACTTCTAGCCCTGCCTGTGCCTTTAGATTGGCTTTTCTAAGCATCTCGGTAACCGTTTCTTCTCCGGTTGATAAAACTACTTCCCTCCATGTTTTTGTAGTTCGGTTAAGGCCGTTTTTAGCGCCTCTGTTTTTGTCTACCTCATTGCCTATTGCATAGATAACGTTACTCACGTCTTTGGGGTCTATGTTGCTGATTTCATCGAGCGGGAGCAAAAGATCATTGTAGTTATAAGCCAATCCCTCCATCCCTGTTTGTGTGCCTTGCCACGACTTTTTATAAGAGGAAAATCTCCCGTAAACACTTGAGGCTATACAAGCTACAGTAGATTTACCGCGGCTGGTTTTGCCTTTGAGGTGTATGCCGAAGGTTGGCACGTCCAGTAATCGAGCCATAGGAGCGGCGAAGGCCATACAAACTCCGAGCGTTGCCCGGGTGGAGTAGTTACAAAGGTTTGCCACATTGTCACGCCATTCTTCGGCCGTGCCGGAAACTTCCAGCGCTGGTAAGGCTTCATCCGGCGCCGTGGAATTAAAGATAATTTCCTCTTGAGACTGTCCGATAACCTTATCTTTTAATGCAAAGAATAGTTTCCCGTCTTTGTTTTTGTGCCATCCGAGCCGGTCAACGATAATAAATCTTCTGTCCGGAGCACAGCTTCGGAGGTAATCGATTAAGTAATCAATGCTCCCGGATTTGCTTTTGAGGCGTAAGCCGCCATCTGCAAGCATTCGCCTCACATCTTTGGCTTCTCCTTCTAAATCGGCTTGAGAGATAATCTCTTGGTGCGTGTTGCCGTCTATGTCTTCCCATTCGAGTAATGAGGAGTAGCCTTGGTTCTTGGCGGTTCTTCCGATAGCGATCACATCAAGGCGTTGGTGCGTTACTCGGATTGTTTTCTCTGTGCCGTCTCTATCGGGTTTTATCAGATATACGCCGGTTTCCGTGCTGATATATTTCCCGGCGGAACTATAGATATAGTTATCCTCTCCGGAGCTGTTTTCCGGTGCCGGGGCGGTTGCTTTTGCCGGTGCTCTATTGCTCTTGGATAGGGCTTCTGCAATCTGTTTTTTAACCTCGTTCATGGCGTAATCTCCTTTGAGCTGATTTGTTCGAGGTCGTTGAAATCTGTCGGTTCTTTGTCATTGCCATTAAGCTCTTTAAACCGCTTCCGGTGTTCCTCTGAGAAGGCGGGGATACATACGGATATGGAAAACTTTCGGGCGCATTCCCGGGCGGCCTTTTCGCCGTTGCCCACGTCTCCGAGAATGATTAAGCGTGCCTCCGGATAACGTTCTTTTATTTCGGCTGTGCAGTTTTCAAAGTTGGTACAGCCGCCTACGGACACGGCACTAATTCCGGCAGACTGGTGAATAGATAAGGCAGTCGCGACACCCTCACATATTCCGATCGTCTGATTTACGCCGGGCGCCGGAATTTTGTTGGTAAGCCAATAGGCGCCGGCTAGCTTTCCGTTTTTGAAGTAGGTTTTATTGCCGTTTTGGTCAATGAGTTCAAGGGTTGTAATCCCTTCCTTATTGTTGCCTCTCGGAATAATTAAGATTTCGCCGTCTGCAAATTTTCCTTTCCCGCCAAATAAGCTATATCCGGCAAGCTCTTCCAGCTCGTTAAGGTTGAGCGTTTTAATAATTCCTTTCGGTTTAACGCCTTTTCGTTGTAGGTACGGATTGGAGGCCGCGGCCATTCGTCCAGCTTGATAAATCTTCATTATCTTTTGCTTCGCTTTGCTAAAAGCCCAGCGGGTTTTCTCTCGCGCCTCTTGCTTGGCTTTCTCTAGCTCTGCGTTTTTTTGCTTTCGTTCTTCCGGCGTTAAGGTCTTGCCGTAATCCGGGAAAAATAAAGCCTTGTCACTTCCGAGCCGCCAATTTTGTACCCAGCCTCCATCATTATTTGTAAATAGCCGGATTCGTCCGTCTGTTTTGCTGGAGCCGTCTGCAAGCGGTACCGGGTGCGGCCTGTCGTCTCTCGGTACATCCGTTACTTCTACTCCGAGCGCTTGGCAGGCTTCCTCAAGGCTCTTATAGATTGGGTATTGGCTCATTTAACTCGCCTCCTTTTGTTGCTTTAAGGTTTCGTCAACGAGCTTCCAAATTTTGGTGCTTAGAACGTCTACAAGTGTGTTTACCTGTGCGCTCAAATAACTGTGTGAGCGCATGAGTTCATCATTAGGAATAATGCCGTTGAGGTAGGCGGCGGTAATTTCGGTACTGGCGGCCGCTTCTTCCCGGAGGTCTCCCAGTGCGTTTGTTATTTCGTCTATCTGCTCCCGGGTCGGCGGTGCTTCCAGCTCATTGAGAAGGAGCGGAAGAAAGAGGGGATTACATAACATCTTCCCGTTCTTGAGTTCTTCGGCTGTGAATAGGTTGCTCATTTTTGTGCCTCTCTAGCTAAAAGGGATTGAACGGCTTCGATTGAGACAAGGCCGCGGATTTCGCTCTTATGAGCGGCTAGGCGATTCAAAAATTTTTGATTGGCGGTGGTGCTGTCCGCTTTCACAATCTTGAATACATAGGACGGACTAACCGTAAATTTGCGGTGGTTTCTTCGGCTCATGAGCGCACCTCCTTGGCTTTTTGGAGAAGGACGGGTACTAATTGATCTAAGTATTCGGTGAGATACTTTTTGATTTGATGGGCGCTTTGCGCGTACTGGTAGACCGTGCCGGGTTCGTCATATCCTGAGACTTTTCCTTCTTGGATGTCCCCGGCAAGGTTTTCAAGTGTGAGACCGGCGCCGGTGAGGTCATTTAATAGGCCTTCTAATTGAATGGCCTTGACATGAAGGCGCATGAGTTCGCTTTTATCGCACTGCCGGCGCTGTAGGGTGGAAAGAATAAGAACGGGATTCAATCCCGCGGGGATGGTGTTAGGCATGGTATGCCTCCAGTGTTTGCAGTTTGGAGACCCCGTACCCGTTTCCTAGGCGGGTGGCGGGGGCTTTGTAGTCTAGGAAATCCGTAACACTGGTAACGGCTCGCACGAATGCGATACTACAAGCCCCGCCGTTGAAAAGGTATGACTTGTTCCGGATAAAAATTCCGCTTTGGCGTTCACCTTGGCGGCTATCCTTCAGTGTTAAAGAGTTTCCTAGGCTCTTGTCAGTCGCTTTCACTGACAAAAGGGAGTGTAAGCCAATGACTGAGGCCGCGTAAAGACGGGGCACAGTGGCGCCGATAAATTTAGAGAATTGGGAGCGCCTGAATACGCTCCGGGAATGCAACCGGGTGAACATGATTGGCCTCCGGTTAAAAAGCAGAATGAACGGCCGGCGCCGGATGTGACTTAGGCGCGGTGTAGATGTGAGGAATTGCGGGAATGTATCCGAGTGCTCGGATGAGTGGTCTTTTTGCCATAGTAACGGGCTCCTTTGTTAAAACCTTGTTCCCGCTCTCTATTGCAGTAGAGGGGCGGGGGTTGCTTACAGGTCTGCAATAACCGTTACAAAGGAAACGGCAAGCCTTTCGGCTTCCTGATAGCAACCCCCATAAAAAGGTAATGGGAGGCTCTGCCACGTTACGAGCATAAAAAACACCGCCATTCATTGAGGCGGTGGCTCGCCTTTGTAATTCAGATATTGCAGTATCTGCCTGCTCTGCCTTCGAGCATTGAATAAATTCTAATGCGGGATTTGCCGGGCTGTAAAGATTGATATCCATGATCTAATAAACTGCGTGAGGTGTGGGGGAGGCAGTCTCTACCGCCTCCTTCTTTGGCTTCAATCCTCAATGAGGGGAGGCATGAAAACGCCGTTTTCCGTGAAAAGGTCTTTATCAATTCCCAGGTCTTGAGCGATTTGGAATGCCTCAAACCCTTCTTCTTCAAACATCTTTATGAGCAGAAGTACAAGGGTGTTTACTTCTGCGGTTTTCCCCATCTTTCTCATGTCCCAAACTGCACCATTAAGATGATTTACAAGGTCGCGGGTGCTTGAAATAAGGTCACGAATGCAGGCAAGCGGGGAGCTGTCCGGAATAGCGCTAAATTCATTCTTCTTTGTCTGTGTCATGGTTGATTACCTTCTTGGTTAGTTCATTGATGTTGATATTTGTTGTTGCTTGAGCCGCTGATAAGCCGGATTTCAAGAATTTCAAGGCGTCTAACTTTTCGGCGTTGCTTAAAGCTGGGTCGGTTCTGATTGCTTCGATAAGTTCGCCTATGGATAAGTGAAGGGCGGCGGTGGCGTTATAGAGGTCTTGCATACTGGCTCCTAATTGCCGCCGTGTTCGGCTTTTTGAGATTCAAGCCATTGATAGACTTCTTCACTATCCCACACCTCACAGGTGCCGCCTAATTTGAAGGATTTAGGAAACCCGGGAAGGCGTGTAATGCGCTGGCGCGTGGTTCTTTTGACACCTAAGATATTTTCAAGGTCAGATTTCCGGAGACACTTTCTAATCTCTCCTATCTTGTTTTCCTCAATCGGATTAGTTTGCTGTTCGGTCATGTTTAATTTCCCTTTTTTTTCGGTTGCCGTTTAGCGCCGTTTGTTGCTGTTCGGCGCTGTTCGGTACAAAGGGAATAATGAGGGCATTAACAGAAGGCAATTTGAATTAGGTAGCTAATTCATTAATCAGCCGGTTAATTCATGAAATAGCTGGCTAATTCACGGCCATTTTTAAGAGGTTCGCTTGTGTTGAAAGCCAAAATAAAAGCTCCGGAGCTTTCCCGGGAAAAGTTTTAGGCATCGGTATCCGGTGTTTCTGTTTTCTTTCCGGACAATTTCCGGAGCGTACTGGTGAGCAGTGGGGCCGGCCTGAATCGGCTCTCCGGTTGATGTCCTTTGTCCTTGTCTTATCCATCCAGTAGCGAAAGACACGACATCCGGGAGCGGTCTTTGTGTGACTGCGGCCGCTCTGCCCATTCAATGAATAAGGCTCCGGGGCTTCCCCGGGAAAAGTTTTAGGCATCGGTATCCGGCGTTTCTGTTTTCTTTCCGGACAATCTCCGGCGCCTACTGGTGAGCGGTGGCCCGGCCTGAATCTGCTCTCCGGTTATGCCCTTTGTCCTTGGCTTGTCCATCCAGTAACCGAAAGACATGACATCCGGGAGCGGTCTTTGTGTGACTGCGGGCCGTCCAAGAAAATCAAAATGAGACTACATTCTAAGGTTGGGATTTGTTCTTTATGAAGTCTCTTAAGTGGCGTGCTATGGTTTGCTCTGTGTAAGATATATCTACACCTTTTCCCTTTAGCATGAAAATTCTAAAATTTTGGACATTGTGGATATCCGTGTCTCTAACAGAGTAATAATCACTCCTTAAAAACTCTGCTAAGTTTTCCTTCCAAAATGTCCTTTTCTTTTGGGCGGATTTACCTGCGGCCTTTTGTAATGTCTTTTTCCGGGCGGCCTCGGCTTCTATCTGTTTTTCTAGCTTGATAGCTAATTGTTGTGTTTCGTTGTTTTTTTCTTCGATTAGTTTTAAGTTTCGTTTATTCTCTTCTTCTAAGTTTTCGAGTTTTTTTCTTATCTTTGCTTCTTCGGATGGGTCTTTGAGGGTTGGGGCTATATAAGAGTTAAATAAATGCTCGGCGTGCTCTTTCCCTTGCGTACTTTCAAGTTGTTGTAAAGCTTGGTATGGATTCTCTGAGTTTATGATTAAATCGCGCTCGCTCATGTATGCTCGGATGTCATTAATTTTGTCCTTTAGCGCGTTATTTGTGCCCTTTAAAAGAGTTATTTGATTACGTAATTCCTCAAATTGATTAAAGGATTTTTCTGCGTTTCTTATGATGGATGAGAAGTTATTAAACCCTGAGAGTAATCGAGATAATTTTTCCTCGTTTTGAAAGAGTTTCAAAAACGGGCTGTGAGGTTGCAATAGCCCAGCCCATAGCTTCATGACCTCCGGATTAACTACTCCTTGAAGTGCTTTTATAGTACTTGGCGGAAAAGCGGCATTAAAGCTTTTCAAAGCGTTGGAATTGTTAAGAGAAAAGCTCTTAGATGCTTTATTAATTTTTTCTTCAAAGTCCTTTCTTTTTGGGTCGTTTTGGTCGAGCTTTTCAATATCCTCCCACGTAAGGGGCTTATTAGAATCCTTCTCACTTGTCATATTTTGCCGTCCAGCCGTGAAAGAGTTGAGCGGGGAGCGTCCACGGCTTGAGACTTCATTAGGTTAATTACTCCTAACTATCCCCGTTCGCTTAATCCTATCTCACTGGCGCCGGAAATGGCAATCCTTTAGCTTTGTCCTTTTTCCAGCTCCGGCCCGGTTTTATAGTCAATGAATCAAGCTCCGGGGCTTCCCCGGGAAAAGTTTTAGGTGTCGGTATCCGGCGTTTCTGTTTTCTTTCCGGACAATCTCCGGCGCCTATTGGTGAGCGTTGGCGCCGGCCTGAATCTGCTCTCCGGGTATGCCCTTTGTCCTTGTCT
>ENA-OXEG01000379-OXEG01000379.1-human-gut-metagenome-genome-assembly--contig:-NODE-379-length-28251-cov-12.382501_pt1 | contig 28251 bp, 22 predicted proteins | sample MGYA00249355_ERZ652243 | MGnify/ENA primary metagenome ERZ652243 (study PRJEB26925, sample SAMN05826944) | human gut metagenome | biome: ENVO:2100002; feature: ENVO:00000062; material: ENVO:00002003... | reverse complement strand
TACACCTATTAAGTCGTCGGCAGCGTCAGATGTGTATAAGAGACAGATATATAATAATTAAACGATCGTGATGAACTTCGATTACAGAAAAATTCGTTGGGACTTTTTAATCGCTTTTGTTGTCAACGTTTTTCTGATTATCCTTTTTTTTGTTTTCGGGAATTCAAAAAAGCCGCCGGAAATCAAGCCTGCTGTAGAAATTACCGTCGACATCAGTGATTTCAAGCCACCTGTTCCGAAAGAAATGGTTCCCCCGAACCAAACTTCTGAGGCAAAATTTTCCAAAAGTCCGGTATCGGGAATCAGCGAGACAAAAGATCCGGAATCCGCCGCAACGGAAATTATGGGCAGTTTTACGCCGGAACCTGTTCCGGTTTCAAGTCAAATGCAAAAAAACTCCGCTGATTACAAGTCGGAACTGGTTCGCATTGAGCAGGGAATTCGGACTTTTGATGGAGTCAATCAGGTTCGAGCGGGCCTTCCAGAAGGAACTCTGCCGCCAGGACACCAAATCGGAGCCTCATTCCAGGGAAGGGGAGATCTTTCAGCCCGCAGGAAAAAACTCAAACGTCATGGAGGTTCGGAACAAACGGAATCCGCAGTGGAAAAGGCCTTAAAATATCTGGCCTTACAACAGAATCCCAACGGCAGCTGGGGAAGTCCTGAAAGTTTTAAAACCGGCGATGCTGCCGCTCTGTCGTCATTGGCTTTGCTGGCTTTTTTCTCACATGGAGAAACGTTTCAATCCAAACGTTACGGGGACAATATCCGCAAAGGATGCGATTTTTTAATCGAACTGGCCAATGCGCCGAATATTGAATATGCGGGGAAAGGATTTGGACATGCCATTTTGACCTATGCTCTCGCGGAAGGCTTTGCCGTCACCGGCAGTTTGAGTTTGAGAAATGCTCTGGAAAATCGTATAAAATATATTCTTTCTCATCAGAATGCATTTGGTTCCTTCGCTATGAATTACGATAATTCCCCCCAGCCGCCTCCAACGCAGGAGCAGTTGAATGGGCATCCTCTGTTCCGGGAAATCATGGTCGGAGAGCCTGCCTGCGATCTTTCGTTGCTGGGATGGCATATTCAGGCACTGACCGCCGCAAAAAACGCAGGAATCAATATGGAAAATCTGGATAAATCCTTGACGATGGCATTGGAAGCCCTTGTCAAAATTCACCAGGCGGAAAAAGGCGGGTTCTCCCAGGGAATCAATATGAAGCGTTTTCCGGCGAATGATAACATGATACCTGTCGGGCTGCTCGGTATGTATTTCCTCAATGCAGGCAACAGCTCTCCCGCCCGGCGGGCAGAACGTTTTCTGGAAAAGACACGCCCGCCTCAATGGGGACGCGGCGGAACATTTCCGCTCTACCGCTGGTATTATCAAACCCAGGCGTTGTTTCAAATAGAGAAAGGGCGCGGCAAACGCTGGAAAGCATGGAATGAAAACCTCAAGAAAGAACTCCTGAAAGTGCAGAATCCGGACGGTTCCTGGCAGATGCCTGCCGGAGATAACAGTTTCAGGCTCAAAAACAAAACCGACCTTTCTATCTATTCCAGCAGTCTTTGTTCATTGATTTTGCAGGTGTATTATCGTTATCTTCCGAGTTACAGCATTGCGGAAAGTTCCGGATTTGATCAATCCGCCGATAATCTTGATCTTGGGGGAGCCGGCCTGATGTCCCGTTTACCCGGCGGCGCCGATCCGATGGCGGCTGTGATCCTTGGTGTCGGGACCAATGATATGCAGCCGATCCGTTTCGGTGTTTTCAACGGAATGCCCCGGAGTCCGGAATCGCCTCTGGTTTCTGACGAGTTTACAAAACTCGCGAGCCTGCGCTCAACAATAGCGGTTCGCACCCCTGCAGACTGGCCGCAGACTTTACAGGCGAATCAGCGCATTGCATTGTTCTTTGACGAATTCCTGCCCGGGAATTTCAAAGGCAGTATGCGGCTTTTAGTCGGAATCATCGGTTCCGATAAAACGAGTCGGGAATATCAGCAATCACTGGAAGTTGTGCTGAATGGGAAACGTTTGTTCAATTCATTTCTGCTTTGCAGCAGACAGTTGCTGGAAATTGCGGTACCGGGCGACCTCATGCTGCCATACGGCAACATCCTTCAGATTCGCAATAACGGCAAAACTGCTTTGGCTTTTGATGCGGCTGTATTGAAGCCGGCTCATCAAGTCGGCAAACGGCTTTATCTTCTGGCAAAAGATACTTCCGAAGTTCCCGAGGAGCTGCGTACGATTTTTAACAGGCAGCCTCCGGAAAAATTGGAAATATGCCGGCTTTCCAGTTATGCGGAAGAGCGTCAGCTTCTGCCTGAAATTTCTTCGTTTGATTCACAGAAGATCTATATCGGGGAATATGCCGCCGTTGGCAGTGAATCAATGGGAAATGAATTCCAGCGTCATTATCTGCGGCAAACAGGCCGTGAAATTATTGACTGGATTTCCGGCGGCGGTTCCGGAGTGATCATCAAAGAAATCTTATCCGGAGGCAAATTATATGATTCTGTGTTTCATGTTGAATATCCGGCGGCCTCCGCTCTGAAGCAGACGGCGAAACTTTTTGAAGGTTCTCCCCGGAAACTTTCTTCACAGGTTTATCCCAGATATGGCGAAAAGCCGGGATTATTCCTATCTTCGGCGGCAAGTTACAATGCGCCGGGAGTTGCTACTGTCGTGGTGGCCAGACGTTTTTCGCTGCCGGAAGAGTCAGAAGTAATTGCTTTGATTCCATGGAATGGTGAAACGGACATGGTGATTGAACGCGGTTTTCTGCCGGAGAAGTCTCCTTTTACAGGATTTGCACCAAAAATTGAACGGGAAAGAAAGACGGTTGCCATCAAAGATAATATTTTTCGTTACAGCGCGGTATTTTCCGAACTGACGGTGATCCGCTTAATCAGGAAGGGGGCGAAAGAACTGCCGGTGTCCGGCGTCAAGAGCTTGCCGATTACACCGAAAATTGAATTTGATCACGATACTGTCCAACGGCGGTTCCCTTGTGATGTCAGTAAAATGAAAAAAACTCAGATTCGGCAATCTGGGGGATATACGTCCATTTTTGGCCGGAACGCTGCCTGTTCAAAGATCCCGGCAACAATTCCTGAAACGAATACAGCCCGTTTTATTCCGGCGGAGAAGGAGAGTGTCTGCGTAACATTCCGGGTTCACAGAACAGATCCGAAACGTTTCGACAGTGCGTATTTGCTGTTCGGCAATGCGCCTGCACATTCTCAATTTCTGACGTTTGATATTTTTACAAGGATATCCGGGTTAAAAAAGAAAAATCGCATGTCATGGGTAACATTCCGGTTTGCCCTGTGCGGAAAACTGTATTCAACCACAGTTCGTATTGAACGCTGGGAAAAAGTTGTTATTCCTTTGAAAAACATAAATCCGGCATGGCAAAGTTTGCGGATTTTGGAACCTGCCGGTATTTTTGATGAAAAGCTGCAGACAATATCTTTTGAAATTAACGACATCGCAACTTACAGCATGTAAATCAATGCAGCGGCGATTTTTTCCCTGCGAATAAAGACTTTTTCCATAATCCGTATCACATCGGGAACCGCAGATTCGATAACGTTTTCCTATTCCAGATAGAAGTCTGGTCATATCCATCTTTTCGGGAGCTCTGAAAGAGTGCCGGAATGTTTCTTTTTTCTCTGTTCAATTTTCCGGTGAATTGACAAAGTAAATGCATGTCTGTAATAGTAAATGCACATTGAGGAGAGAAAACCGTGCGTTTCGTATGACAGACAGCGTTTCTGATAAAATACGGTATTTTTTCTGTTAGCCCTATTGACATTTCCGGGATTCTGTTGTATAATTTAATCAGATGCTCAATCGTTGGATCAATTACAGGAGTACGGATGAGAACAACTTTGAAAGATGTTGCACGGGAAGCGGGAGTTTCGGTGACGCTGATCTCCAAGTTTCTCAACAACAATCCCAGCGGACGGATGAGCCCGGCGACACGGGAGAAGATCGAAGAGACTCTCCGGCGGCTCAATTACCGTCCTTCCGAACTGGCCCGTTCGCTGAAACGGGGACGGTCCGGAACGCTTGGGCTTGTGATCAGCAATCTGGGTAATCCGCACTTCGGGATGTTTGCCGATATGATCCTGCGGGAGGCGAAAAAAGCCGGGTATCAGCTGCTGATCTCTCTTTGCGATTTCGGGCGGGAGGAGGAGCTGGAGTGCCTGAACTCTCTGCTGAACCGCCAGGTGGACGGAATTCTGTATGCGGAGCACCTGTTCGATTCCCCGCTGATCGACCGGCTTGGGGCGGAAGGGTTTCCGTTGGTGGCGGATACGTTTTCCGGTTCTTTTTCCTGTACCGTATTTCAGATGCGGAACGCGTATGAAGATGCGCTCAATTTTCTGGCGGACAACGGAGCGCGGCGGATCGTTCTGAGTTATAATCTTTATGAACATGCCGATGAATCGTTACGGAAATTCCGTCGCGGAGTGACTGTGGAGCCGATTTCCGTCATGTCGGATCTGGAAGAACGGAAAGAGCTGTTTCGCCGTATTTGCCGGGAGGCTCCCGATGCGGTGATTCTTCCGGGCGGTCTTTCAACACTTGTATTTTTCAAGATTCTGGAAAAAGAGTTTCCAGCATATTCACCGATGCTGATTTCCTGCACGAACGCAGGACATCAGATTCCCCGTGTTCCGGGATTGCTCGGATTTATCCGGCGCGATTACCGGAAAAAGGCCGAGGCTATGGTTCGGCTGGTATGCGACAGGATCAACGGAAAAACAACGGAGCGGGTTGAGATCCCCGCCGAATTTATAACAATCAATCAGACAGGAGAGGAAGATGAGTTGTTTTAATGCACCGGAGAAAACCGTTTACAGGCAAAGAAAATGGAAGAGGAGTTTTACCATTATAGAGCTCCTGGTGGTCGTATCTGTAATTATAATTCTTGCCGGATTTCTGCTGCCGGCTTTGAACAAAGCGAGAGCTTCCGCGCAGACAGCGATCTGTCAGGGGAATATGAAACAGCTCGGTATTGCATTCGCGCAGTACAATGATGACAATCAGGGGCGTGTGCTCGGCCGCCGGAGCTGGAGCGGAAATTACTGGGGCGGTTCCCTGATCGTCGGAAAGTATCTTAATTACAAGAGCCTGATATGTCCGGTTTCCGGCCCGGCATTTCAAAACAGTGCCCTCAATAAGCCGAATGAGAAAAAGGAGTGGCGCACTGGGATTGTAAAAGACGGGACTTCCGCTCTTTATTATGCTTCATACGGGATCAACTGGAGTTATTTTTATGATTTCAACGATTCTCCAGCCAGGAATCAGAAGCTGACGACGAGTTCCGTGCGCCGTCCTTCTCACTTTGCCTCGTTTGCGGACAGCCGGGTTTTCGGAGAACCGGATGATTATCCGTATTATTATGTGCGCGTCAAGCATGACGGAAGCGGAGGCGGACGCGCCTATCCGTGGCATAACGACCGTTTCTGCAATGTACTCTATTTCGACGGGCATGTGCGCAGTGTGTTCGGAAAGGGGTTCGGTTGGGATGCCGTGACTGCACTGTATGCTTTGGACGGGATGTTGGCGAATCCCGCCGCCGCAAACAGCCCGTGGGTCAACCAATAAGCCGGAAGGAGGAAATTATTATGAATTCAAGTTTGAAATTGTTTGTTCCGCTGTTTTTGCTTTGTGGTCTTCTTTCTGCGGCGGCAGACGGTTTTCCGTTTCAGAAGCAGGAATCTTCCGCCGGTATCGTGACGCCTGCCGGGAAATCGGGCGGCAGGATCCGGCTGAGGGCTTCTGCGGTCACTGCGTCTGCCCTGACGGGAAAGACAACCGTGCATGCGCAGCATAATCTCCGTTTTGTAATACGCGGAGGCGGAACGGCCTGTGATGTGCGCGTGGTTCCGGAACTGATTCTGGCGGAAGGGAAAGAGAGCCGGACCGTTCGTGCCGCTCCCGTTTTGTTGACGGGGACGGACCATAAAACTGTTACATTGGAAGTCGGACAGGATTTCGGGCTTGGGGACGCTTTTTATCAAGTCCGGGAGATCCGCTTTGCGGTCAGCGGAAAAGCCGGATCGGTTCTTTGGATCACGGGAATCCGCATGGGGGACCGGGATGTCATTTCCGCAACGGGAACCGGGATGCGGGTCTATTCCGCTTATCGTCGTCCTGCGCCGCGCAGTATTCCGGGACTGAAACCGCTGCGCGTTTATTTTGAATTGGATAATAACGACCTTGACCCGCATATCCGCCGCTGGCGTGCGCAGGAGATGGCGCCGGATCCGAATCCTTCCGGCGGTTTCCGTGCCTTGCTGCTGCAAAATGCGGACGGAATCGCCGAACTTGCGGAATCGCCGGAACACGCGGATGTGATCGTGTATTCCTGTGCCCGCGGAAAGGATGTGTCCCGTCTGGTTCCGCAGATCCGCCGGGGGGTGAGGACGGTGATTTACGGTCCGGTCGTCAATAAGGAGATGGATGCTCTTGCACCGCTTGCTCTTACGGAACGGAAGATTTCCGGTTCCGCTTCCCGTTCGAGGGTCCGGCTTGCAAATGCGCATCCGATGTTTGGAGATGGAGCACTGTTGAATTCCGATTACGGGCGCTACCATGATGTCCGGCTGCGGCACGGGCACGTTCTGCTGAATTATGAGGATGGTCAACCGCTTGCCGCGGTCAGCGGGAATGTGGTTCAGTTTGCTACGGGGCTTGGGACTTTGCTTCAGCCGGCGGGTGATGTTTTTTATGATCCGCTGTTTTTGCAGACCGTCTGTGCCGGATCGGAGAAAGCGCTGAACGCCCTGAAAGAGCGAGAACGGGCGGTTCTTGCGCAGAGGGAGGAGAGGCGCCGGAGCCGGGTTGCGGAGATTCTCGGCGGAAATGCGGAAACCGGCTGGCGTCTCGGAATGTCCGAGGAGAATTTCGGACGGTTTGGCTGGCTGATCAGTGAAGGTCTGCTGTGCGGAAGCATCGGACGCGACCTGACGGTGTCAAACGGTGCGCAGTATTACCGCTTTGAGGGGAGTGAGGACAACCGGATTTCCCTGCCGGCGTGGCGGCACCGGGTTCTGGATGGAAACGTGCGGTTTTCCCGTTCGACGCCGGAAAATACCGATCCGACCGAGGTCTGGAGCGGGCTTGGAACAGTGGAGTATTCCACGGAATTCCGGCTTCCCTCTTCCTGGCGCGGCAAACAGGTCCTGTTTGAAGTGGACGGCGGAATTGATGACGTCGATGAAGCGTTTGTGAATGGCGTGCGGATCGGAAAAACCGGGAGCGATGTTCCTGAATACTGGCGTACCCGCCGCGCTTATCCGATCCCTGAAAATCTGCTCCGGCACGACGGAATGAACCGTCTCACGGTGAATGTGACGAATCTGCGGGATAATTCCGGCTTCAACAGCCGTCCGTATATCCGCCGGACGGAGGAAAAACGGGAGACAGGGAAAGTCATTGTAGAATCCGTGAGCTGGACCGGAAAGCGGTACCGCGTGGAGGACGGCGCCTCTTCCTGTGAACTGGAATTTTCGCTGCTGAGCCCGTTCATTCTGTACCGGTTCCGTCAGAATTCCATCCGGCTCGCGCTGGAGGACAAGACAGCGCAGTATGCCGCTGTTCCGTTGAAAGGCGGTGTGCGGATCGTGGATCTCCGGAAAAACGGGGACGTATATAGCCGTTCCGCCGACGGGGGACTGACGGAGCCGTGGATTCTGCTGTTCCGCAAAAACTGGGAGAAAGCATGTCCGGTCCTTGTGGTGTTCAGCCGGAATCCGGAAAAGCTGAGTTCCATCCGGAACGGTGAATTTGTATCCGGCCTTGTGATTGACGGCGGTGCCCGTGCGTTGGACCATATTGCCGCAGGATGGCCGTTCGGCGCTGTACCGGTCGATGCATCCGGATGGGATGGCGGATTGCCGGAACCGGTTGCCGCCCGTCTGCGGAACAGTTTGAAGTTCGCGCTGAATTATCCGGTTGGTCTGGATGAGATTTTCCGTGTTGACCGTGCGGGAAAACGGGTGGAGATTGTGAACCGCTTCCGGTTCAAAGCGGTTGAGGACGAGTGGCGGACGCCGAAAAAGCCATACGCGTTTCTGCCGCCGCTTGCGGGATTCATGCTGAAACATGACCGCTATGTGCGTTCTCCGGAGAAACTGACCGATTTCCGCTGCAATACGGATTACGGTCCGCTTCTCGGGAAAAACGGTACGGCGGTGATCCGTTATTCTCTGCCGCTTCCCGACGGTGCGGATTTTATTCCCGTTGATGTGAATGCCGACCCGGAGCTGCATGAAACGATCGACAGCTTTGTCGGGAACGGTTTGCGCTGGAGCCGCGGGGGACGTGTTCCGTGTGAAGAGTTTACATTTGCATGGCCGGAGGGGGAGAAGAAACATCCCGAAAGCATTACACTTTCGTTTTACACATGGAACTACGGGTTTTCAACGGCGTATCAGGGCGCTTTCTTTCTTTCGGAACAGGTTCGGAAAAAACTTGCGGACCGTTTGCGCAGACGGTATGAGATGCCGCTGGAACTGTATCAGTATAAAAGTGTTCTGATGCACCGGGAAGAACCGTTTTCCGGGCTGCGGTATCCGATTCTGTTTGACCATAATCACGAGAACTCCACGAATTATGCGCCCGGTATCGGATCGCGCGTGATTTACGGGGACGCCAACGAAGGCTGTACGATGCTGGCGTGGATCGGCGACGTTCAGGCGAATCTGTTCGGGCGGACCGGAGTCGTGAAAAATGCGTGGAACTTCATCCGGTACGGGATGCGTTATGAGACGGTCCTGGATGATTATGCGTTCCATGCTTCCACATGCCGGGAATTCGGCGGAGGGGCGTTTGTGGATATGCTGAACGGGGAATACGCTGCGTTCGTTTCCTATGCGCGTCTTGCCGCTCTGAACGGTGACCGGGCACAGGAGGAGGAAGGGCTTTACCGCGCCGCCAAGCGCGGAATTCCGACTCTGGCGCGTCTGTTTTTCCTTGATTATATTGCAGAGAATATGCCGCAGGTGGATCTTCAGGGAGCGGTTCTGGTGACGGGTTTCAGCGAAGACCGGCAGAACGTGTTCAAACTGCCGTCGAAGAGTCATAATTTTGTGAATGCGAATGAGCTGTTCGATCTCGCGCAGGGATTTCCCGGAACTCTGTACCGGCTTTACGAAACCTATGCGCCGGACGAGGTGCGGGATTATGTCAACCGGCACGCTCTTCCGAATTTACGGAAGGATGACATCATGCGTCCCGGTTATTTCCCGCCGATGATGTTGTATGCCGCGCCGGAATTTCCGGTCGACGAACAGTTCCGGCGGGTCCTCGGACGAAGCGGCGGGATGAAAAACGACTGGCCCGGTATGCGGATGAGTTATCAGCTCGGTCTGAAACTCTGGCGGGAATATGGAATGGTCGGCATTGCGGATTTTGAACGTCTCTCGTTTGAGAATGCCGTATATGATCCCGGTTCAAATTCTTTGGAGCTGCTGCTGAGTGCCGCCCCGGATGGACGGTTGGCGATCTCTTCCGCCGCTCCGGTTGTGTCGGTGGTCCGGAACGGGGGCGCATCGGAGTTCTTCCGGGACGGAGCTGTTACGCGCCTTCCGCTGGCGCCCGGCAGAAACCGGATCAAGGTTCAGTTTGAAAAACAGAGGAAACCGCTCTTTCTGCAATCCGTGAATCGTATGCCGAAAGAGGAAAAGAAACGGAAACCGTCCGGGACCGTGATTTTTACGGAGCAATTTTTCGGACCGCTTTCTTCCGGATACCGTCATCAGCCGGACGGGGCAAAACTGGTTTCTGCGGAAAACGGAAATGCGCTTGAGGTGACGGGCGGATTGGTTGTGCGCCGGATCGCTGTTCCGGAAAATGAAACCGTCAGTTTCTCTGCCCGGATCATGGCGGAGAACGTGGTGCGCAAGAATCCGAAGCAGCACTGGACGGGAACGCGCTTTTCGGTTTATATGGGGAAAAACGGATGGAAAGGAGTGCGGGCGGAACAGGGATCCTTCGGTTGGAAGACCGTTTCGTTCAAGGTCGATGTTCCCGCCGGAGTCCGATCCGTTCAGCTCCAAATGGGATTGAAAGATGCTTCCGGAACGGTCCGTTTTCAGGATGTCCGCGCGGAAGTCGTAAAATAATAAGGAGTATTATGAAAATTACGACATTGGGAACGAGTCACGGAGATCCGACAATGACCCGTTATCAGACCTCCACACTGGTGGAGACGCAGGGGCGCTGTTACCTGATTGACGCCGGAGAGCCTGCCAATGCGCATCTTGTGCGCCGGGGGCTTTCCGCTTCCCGTCTTTCCGCCGTGTTTATTACCCACATGCATATTGACCATACGGGCAGTCTGCCCGTACTGATCGAACAGTCGACAAAATACCGTCACCGGTATCCGGACAATCATTTGAGCGTGCAACTCCCGGAAAACGAAGCGGTGGAGCCGCTGCTTGGCTGGGTGCGGGCAAACTGCGGACGGACAAAATTCGAGGATCTGACGGTTGAGTGCTACCGGGATCATGGCGGTTATGACGACGGATTTCTCCGGGTGACGCCGTTTCCGACCCGTCACGTTCCGCCGCGGGCGGATGGAAGCCCGCGCAGCCATTCCCTGCTGGTGGAAGCGGAGGGGAAACGGGTGCTGTTTACCGGGGATCTGTCATCGGATTTCAGCGACTTCCCTGTTTCCGCCGCAGACGGCTGTGATGCGGTTTTTGCCGAACTGACTCACTATCCTCTGGAGAAAGCGGTCCCTGTTCTGCAAACCGTTCATCCGAAGCGTCTGGTGTTCTATCATGTCCACAATCCGTATCAGACTCCGGAAGGAGAGGAAAAAGTCAGGAGACTCTGTTCCGTTCTTTCCTATCCCTCGGAGATCGCGTATGACGGCTTTGTGCTGGATCTGGCTGGTGCAACGGATTCGATTCGGGAGACATGCCCCTGAAACTGTTAGTTCCCGGTCAGAATGCCGGAGGGGTCCATTCCGGTAATCAGGGTGCGGGTCAGAACGCCGGGTTTCAGGTTCGCGCGGTGAATGCGGGTACGGACGTAACTGCCGCTCCAGCCTTCCCCGGAATCCGCACAGCACTCTTCCGGAATGACCGTCTGTTCCGTGCCGATCAGACTGCGGTGATAAGCGGTCATCATTTCTTTCGCGAGACGGTGGAGACGCGCCGTCCGCTCTTCGACTTTATCGCCGGGAATGCGCGGTTTCATTGCTGCCGCTTTCGTTCCCTCCCGCGGGGAAAACGGAAAAATATGCATGTTGGAGAAGCCGGTTTCCCGGACGAACCGGAACGATTCTTCAAACAGTTCGTCCGTTTCCCCGGGAAAACCGACGATCAGATCGGTGCCGATGTGGATTCCCGGAACCTTTTCCCTGGCTTTTGACACAAAGTCGCGGTACATGCCGGTCAGATAGTGACGGTTCATCGCCCGCAGGATCGTATCGGAACCGTGCTGGAGCGAGGGATGCAGGAATTCGCAGATTCTGCCGTTGGAGCCCGCCATGATTTCCAACACGCGGAACAGGACCTCTCCGGGTTCGGTCGAGCCGAGGCGCAGACGGAATTCTCCGGGAATTGCCAACAGGGCTTCCAACAGATCCGGCAGAGTGCGTCCGCCGCAGTTGTAGGCGCAGGTATTGATCCCCGTAACGGCGATCTCCTGAAATCCGGCGTCCAGAAGACGTTTGAATTCGTCTACGGTCTCCTGAAAATCCCGTGAACGTTCCCGTCCCCGTGCAAATGGGACGATGCAGTAGGAGCAGAAATTGTTGCATCCTTCCTGCACTTTCAGATTCGCACGGGATTTATAGGGATATTCGGCAAATACATGCTCGGAGAATACATGTTCCCCGGCTGCTGCGGACGGAAAAGACGGCGCGGCGCCGATGGGGATTCCCCGCTGCAGCAGAAGCGGAGCCAGCCGTTCCTCCAGCAGTTTTTTTTCTTCGTTGGTCAGGATCAGGTCGATCCCTTCGATTGATTCAAACGAGGTGCGGTCCACGTCCGCGGCACATCCGGAGAGGATCATGATTGCTTCCGGATGCCTCTGGCGGAACTGCCGCAGAGTCTGGCGGCTTTTCCGGGACGCCGTGGCGGTGACGGCGCAGGAGTTGATGATGATGATGTCTGTTCCATCCGGCGAGTAGGGGACCAGTTCGATTCCCATGCGGCGGAGCCGCCCCGTAAGCAAAGCGGAATCCGCCTGATTCAGACGGCAGCCGAGCGTGATGATGGACGCGGTTGTCATGCGCGCACTCCTTTCAGGAAAACGACTTCATATTCTGCGGAACAGGGGGCCCGGTGATTGCGGATCAGTTCCTTGAGAACGGGGACCGGGGTTCCCGTATTGCCGCCGGATGTTCCGTTGCGGCTCATGGAGCGGAGCAACGCGCGGAAATCCGGATACGTTTCCGTATAATGGCGCGTTTCACAGGAAAGATCACGGAAAAGTCCGTCCAGAGAACGTTCGATGAAGGACCGGGAAGGCAGGGCGGGACCGCGGAACCGGGTTCCAGCCTGCCGGAAAAGTTCGCGAAGTCCGGCAAGACTCGTATCAAGCGGGATCGCGGCGAAAAATTCTCCATCCGGGCGGAGTGCTTCCGAAATATTTTCAAATGCCGTCCGCAGGTCCCGGCTCCATTGCAGACTCAGCGATGCGGCTGCAAGATCAATTCCGGTAACGGGAAATGGCTGGTCGAAGTCATGAACCTGAAATTGGACCGGTGTTCCGGCGAACCGTTCCGCGCAGAAACGGACCATCCCGGACGAGAGATCCGTCGCGAGCAGACGGGCGGACGGAAACCGGGCGTACAGGCGTTCCGTCAGCAGTCCGGTTCCGCATCCTGCTTCCAGAATGGTTTCCGGGCAGCGGACGAGGTGTTCCGCCAGCCATCCGCAGAACTCTTCCGCGCACTGTTTCTGAAACTGGACCGATGCGTCATAGGTTCCGGCGGCGCGGGTGAAACTGCGCTCGATATCCGTTTTGCAAAGAGTCATAACTCCGCCATTTCGCGCAGTTTTTCGGAACATTCCATCGGATGCTCCAGAAGCATCAGGTGTCCCTTGCCGGAGAAGGTGTGACGAACGGCGGAACAGGCATCGGCAAACGCCGCGCTCATTTCCTGATTGACGATCTGATCCGCATCGCCGTCGATCACGAAAACGGGGATCGTATCGGTCAGCAGGGCGAGTTCGTTCCGGAGATCGGTCTCCTCTATGACTGCGAGGCCTTCGTCAAGCGCCTGGATATTGAATGTTTCCGGATACATGCCGGGAAATTTATCCGGCATGGCGCAGGCGCGCAGGAATGAGCGGATCACGGCGGCGGGCCGGGTCTTGAGACCGTTGCGCATCGCCGTGACTGCGGAGCGTTCCCAGCCGCATGGAAATGTTTCGTCGCGGACGAATTTCGGGAACGGATTGATGAGGATCAGCCGTCGCACGGCTGAAATGTTCTGAAGCGCGAGCCGCACCGCGAACAGCGCACCCATGGAGTGACCGACGATTACAGGGGGGATCTCCTCCTCCTGATCGAAAATCGGCGTATAGAGCGGGCTTTCCTCATCATTGAAAAAGCCGTAGTCTACAATATCCACCGATGCCGGAGATGTCTGGTCCAAGGCATCGAAATAGAGTTCACGCGGGACGCCCCATCCGGGAAAGACGATTGTTTCCGCTCTGTCATGCACGAATCTGTCCACTGCCCCGAACCTTATATTTGTAAGATGTCAGCTCGACAAGCCCCATCGGACCGCGTGCATGCAGTTTGTCCGTGCTGATGCCGATTTCTGCGCCGAATCCGAATTCCCCGCCGTCGGTGAACCGGGTGGATGCGTTCACATAGACCGTGGAGGAATCCACTTCGTTGAGGAACCGTTCCGCGTGTGCATTGTCGGTCGTCAGGATGCAATCGCTGTGTCCCGATCCGTATTTGTTGATGTGTGCGATCGCCTCTTCGAGGGAATCAACCGTCCGGACTGCGAGTTTGAGATCGAGATATTCGCGGTACCAGTCGTCCTCGGTTGCGGGGAGAGCCTGCGGAACAAGGGCGCGGAATGCGTCGTCCGCATGGAATTCCACGTTCGCCAGACGCTTTGCGAGCATCGGGGCAAAACGGTTGAGGATGTCCTTATGGATCAGCAGCGTTTCCAGCGCGTTGCAGACGCCGGGACGCTGGCATTTTGCGTTTTCGATGATGTCGCAGGCCCGGTCGAGGTCACAGTCCGCATCGACGAAGATATGGCATACGCCTTTGTAGTGCTTGATGACGGGCATGGTCGCCTGTTCGACGACGGCGCGGATCAGACGTTCCCCGCCGCGCGGGATGACGAGATCAATGTACTGGTTCATTTTCAGCATCAGCGAAACCGCGTCGTGACCGGTCCACGGGATCATCTGAATGGCTCCTTCGGGCATTCCCGCTTTGACACCGGCATCGGAAATGGTTTTCGCAAGAGCCAGATTGGAATGGATCGCTTCGGAGCCGCCGCGGAGAATGACTGCGTTTCCGGCTTTCAGGCAAAGCCCTGTTGCGTCGACCGTCACATTGGGACGGGATTCATAGATGATCGCAATGACGCCGATCGGGACGGAGACTTTTTCAATATCAAGTCCGTTGGGACGCCGGAAGCTGTCCAGCCGGCGTCCGACGGGATCGGGGAGGGTGACAACGTGCCGCAGACCGTCGGAAATCCCTTTGATCCGTTTTTCATCCAGCCGGAGCCGGTCGAGCATTGCCGGAGCAAGTCCGGCAGCTTTGGCATTTTCCATATCGGTCCGGTTCGCCTGCATGATGAACTCCGCTTCGGCGTCCACGGCGTCGGCCATGACGGTCAGCCAGCGGTTTTTATCCTCCGGAGAGGCGACGGCGAGTTTCCGGGAGGCTGTTTTTGCCATGTTTCCCATCTGTTCGAGAGATTTCCGGATCTCTCCGGTCGGGCAATTCTGTTTCATCCGTATGAACTCCATGATCTGTTTCTGTTTATTCTGCTTGTTATAATATAATACGGTTCCGGGGTTTTTCAAAAAAAATCTGCTGAATAACGGGAACGGACAGTGAAAACGGCGGAAAATTTTCCGTTCTGTGCCGGAAAAGAAGAAATCGGTTCTTGAAAAATCTTTTTTTTGAATTATTGTAAAAGCGGATTTGTTTTATTATTCAGATATTTTTTAAGGGATTGCTATGCTGACAACATTGACGATGCAGTTTTTGCGCAAGCCGCTGACAACGGGTGCGATTTGTGCGAGTTCTCCGTATCTTGCGCGCCAGATGGTGAGCAGCATCGGTCTGGAGGATGCCGGCGTTGTTGTTGAACTGGGGCCCGGAACCGGTGCGATCACGGGAAAGATTCTGGAAACGATGCCTTCCGCGGGCACTTTTTTTGCGGTGGAACTGAATGAGTCGGTTCTTCCGGTGTTCCGGCGTCGTTTTCCCGGCAGGACGGTTTACAATGAAAGTGCTTCCAATCTGCCGCGACTTCTGAGTTTGCAGGGATTGTCTCACGCGGATGTGATTCTTTCCGGTCTTCCGTGGGCGTCGTTTTCCGACGGTTTGCAGAATGAGTTGCTGGGAGCGATTCTGGAAGCTCTTCCCGATGGCGGTTCGTTTGCGACGTTTGCCTATATTCAGGGGACCGTGCTTCCGGCGGGGATTCGTTTCCGCCGGAAACTGAATGATTATTTCCGTCGAGTGGAGACTTCCCGTGTTGTCTGGCGGAATATTCCTCCGGCGTTTGTGTACCGTTGTTGGAAATAAAAACGGGAAAAATCATTTTTTTGATTTGCTATTTTTCAAAAACGGGTTATATTTTGAAATCAGTCACACTTCCGGGCGCTTAGTTCAGCTGGCTAGAACGCTACCTTCACACGGTAGAGGTCACAGGTTCGAGTCCTGTAGCGCCCACCATCCTTCGCTCGGCGCAGCCGAGCTACGGATGGCAAGCCATCATTTTCGACCAAAGGGAGGAAATGATGAGTGCAGACATCGTACCCGTAGGGGAAGGATGTCCTCCTTAGCGCGCAGCGCGTCGGAGGACGGTCGTTCCCGCAAGTTGGTTCAGAGAATGACATTTGCAGCCGAGCTACGGATGGCAAGCCATCATACCCGCAGGGGAAGGATGTCCTCCTTAGCGCGCAGCGCGTCGGAGGACGGTTCAGAATTTTCCGCAATCAATGGAGTTCTTATGTTTTACACTTACATACTCCGTTCTTTATCCCATCCAGCCGAGCGTTACATCGGCAGTACTGAAGATTTGAAGTTGCGTTTGATTAAACATAACAAAGGGGATGTTCCACATACTTCTAAATTCATACCGTGGAAAGTGGAAGCGTATTTTGCTTTTGAAACTCAGGAAAAAGCCGCGGCGTTTGAACGATATCTGAAATCCGGCAGCGGACACGCTTTTGCCAGGCGGCATTTCTGAGCGGGGAGGGGATATGGAGAAAGATAAAACCGTTTTTTCCTGTCGCCCGAATTGCGGGTCGTGCTGTATTGCACCGTCGATTTCCGCGGCGATCCCGGGAATGCCGGAGGGAAAACCGGCAGGAATCCCCTGTGTAAATCTGGATGATAAATTCCAGTGCAGAATTTTTGATTCGCCGGATCGTCCAGCCGTCTGCGGATCTCTTGCACCGCTTCCGGAAATGTGCGGAAACTGTCGCGAAGAGGCGCTCGCTTATCTCTCCGAACTGGAACGGCTGACGGCTCCGGTCAATCGGTAACAGCGTAAATGTCCGGCTCACGCTCATTGTAATTCATGGAGCGGGAACGGGTGATCCGCCGATAGGTCGCTGGCGGCATGGACATGAGCTTGCCAAACGCCCGCGAGAAATGAAAACGATCGGAAAAACCGGTTGCTTCGGCGATCTCGTCAATGGTGCGCATGGAGTAATGCAGCTCCCCGCAAGCGTACTCCATACATTTCCGCAGCCGGTACTGTTGAGGAGAATAACCGGTTTTTTCACGGAACAGACGGATGAAACTGTTCTTTGCCAGATTGATCCGTTCTGCAAGTGCCTCATTGGAAAACTTCCGCCGCAGATTGTTTTCTATCAGTTCACAAATCTGCTCAATGCGCGGATCAGGTATGTGGTGCAGGCGGAACAGTTCCGGCGGAAGACGGCTGAGCAGTGTTCCGACGATCGCGTAGGCCAGCATGGTCCGGCGCTGGATGTCCTGCCAATCCAGTGCTGTGTTGATACATTCATCAATCAGATGCAGAATATCCTGTGTGACCGGGAGTTCAAAGTGGCGCTGCGGACAGGGGATCTGATCGTAAAGAGTAAAGTGTATGTAAAAATGACGGAACGGCTGTTCCGACCAGGTCCGGAACGTATAGCCTTTGGGGAAAATATAAAACCGGTCCGGCAGAAACGGTTCCGGTTCACCGCTTCCCGCCTGAAAGAATCCGCCGGGCGTGGAGTTGTAATAAAGACGCCAACTGGAGGGAGAGGTATGTGTCAGCTCCCACGGGTGGACCGCCGGACGGTACCGGCAGCGGGTGATCCGGAGCATGGAGTCCCCGATTTCAAGCCGTGTCGGAAAAATTTTTTCGGCAATGTTTTTTTGAGGCATATCTTTGTTTCTTTTTGCTATATGTTTTTTGGTATCTTCACTTATATTTATGGTAATGCAAAAGAATATACATGTGAAAAACGGAAAAATCAAGGAGGTTCGTAAATGAGAAAACGGAGGAGATTCACCCTGATAGAGCTCCTGGTAACGATTGCCGTGATCGCAATCCTTGCGGGGATGCTCCTGCCTGCTTTGAACGCGGCAAAACTGAAGGCTCAGTCTTCTACCTGTGTCAACAATTTGAAGCAGATGGGGATCGGAATCGCACAGTATGCTCAGGATCATGAGTATTATCCGTGGCCGCAGGATAGTGGTAGTGGTACAGATACTGTCGGGATTTGGTATAAACTGACCGGTATTGATAACTCCGGAAAGTCGATTGGTGTAGCTTATATTCCAAGTTATCAGAGAAGAGGGCGACTATTCGGGCTTCGCTGTCCGGCACATGCCAATCTTCATTCTTCTGAAACCAGCACTTTCCCAATCAATTCCTATCAGTTTACCGGCTCGTCCGGTAGTAGCGCCAATCCGACGCTTTGGGCGGATCAGGGATCCATCGGCATGACGGGACCCGAACTGATACCCGGCTCCGCCATGCGTCCGGAAAAGGTGCGTTCCCCCTCCCGGCGGGTTTCAACAACAGAGAGACAGCTAGAGAATAATTTCGGAATAGGCTATATGGCTGATTCCCGTTACTTGTACAATTCTTCTGGTTCGTCCTGTCTGGGACCTGTTCACGGCAGCAACGCAGGCGGGCTGTTCTTTGACGGTCATGTGCAGATGGTCAATGTCCTGACGGAATGGAATGCACAGGGCAACGGCACGCGTGCCACGGAGATCTGGCTGAAATATTTTGCCGCAAATAAATACTGACAAGGAAAGAGCGTATGAATAGTCGTATTCTTTTATTGCTGGGAGTTGCCGTCTCCGGTTTCGCCGGGGAGATCGTCAACCGGAATGCCGGTATGGAGCTCGGAGAGATCGGGCGTGGAGTACCGGGGTACGTTCTGGAAGTCAATCACGCTGCGATTGACGCTGTCCGTGCGAATCCGGCAAAGATGTTCGTGCTCCGGACTGCCGCGGGCGGAAATCCTGGACAATGCCTGATGATTCCCGGTTACAAAGGTATGGCGGGGTATCAGATGGAGCTCGCCGACCTTTTCCTTTCCCGTGACGGGGAAGTTGAAATCTCGTTTGACGCGAAAATCGGTCCGGATGAAAACGGCGTGATGCACAAGTCTGCGCCGTTCATCATTGATTTCCGTTTGTTTCCCGATACCGACCGCGATTCCTATTATCCGATGTTGAAACGGTTCCAGTTCCGTCCGACCACGGAATGGAAGCGGTTTTCCAGGCGTTTCAAGGTCAAAGCGTATTCCTATGCATACAATATCTGGGTGCTTCCCGCCGGAGAGCCGAAAGAAGATACGCTCAATGCGCTGTATCTGGATAATTTCCGGCTGGAATATGTGGATGGCAGGAGTTCCGAGCCGGAGGAGTACAGCGTGATCCCGGACCGCGTCGATCCGCTGTATGCGCCCGGCGACCGGGTACGTTTTTCCATTCGGGCGCGGTTGAATGGAACGGCTCCGGCAGATGCTGTTTTGCAGATCAGGCGGGACTACAACGGTTCCGAAATCGCCCGGATTCCGGTCCGTCTTGCCCCCGGCGCCGACGGTACGTTTACCGGGAAGGCGGAGCTGCCGCTCAAAGAGTTCGGTTCTTTTTCCACTGCTCTGCAGATCAAGGGAAAGACTCTGCGCGGACTGGATTCCAGTTTTCAGGTCCTGCATCCGGTCGTTTCTCATCCGTTCGGTTCGTTCGGCTGGGGGATCGGCGTGAATGACGAGGAGATCTGCCCGTTTGGACGCACTGGTTCGCGCGGGGCGGAGTTTTACAATCTCAAGTTCGGCAGTTTTGAACGGGAATACCGTTTGATGAAAAATGCCGGAGCGGGCATGTTCCGGGTCTGGGGAAAATGGCGTCAAATCGAGCCGGAGGAGGGAAAGTTCCGTCCGGAGATCATGGGGCTTCAGATGGATATGTTGAAAAAATACGGATTCGAGCCGCTGTTCTGTCTGGTCGGCAATTTTGTGGTGCATGGCGGACAGAAGACGGTGGACCGTTACCGGAGCGGCAATGTTCGTATGTCCTCCCTGCCGATGTATCTGTATCAGTATTATTACCAGTCCTCCACGAAGCACATGGGGTCGGTTCTGCCGCCGATGGAGGTTTACCGCCGTTATCTGGACGTCGTCTGGCAGAACTGGGGCAAACAGGTGCGCTGCTGGGAGATGTCCAACGAGCCGGGTGTGTTCGGTATGCCCGCGAAGAATTATATCGACTATCTGAAATATACGAATGCGTATCTGAAAGAACGCAACCCCGGTTCCCTGCTGATCGGCAACGGCGTGACGGGGGATTTCGGGATGAATGTGGTCAAGTGGTGCGATCAGCTCAATGCCGCCGATCCCGGTTATGTCGATCATCTTGACGGAATCGCATTTCATCCTTATGCGTGCGGGCTGGACTATATCAACGGTGTCCGCGGGCTCTACGGTGCATGTGTGAAGAATATTCAGGGCACGCTTGCCAAACCGCGGCCGATGTGGAATACCGAGTGTTACTATCTTCCGACCGCGCGGAAGCGTCAGCTTCCCAACGCCCGCGAATATTCCCGTTACACCTCCAACGAGCTCCTGCGTCATTTCCTTGACGGTTTTTACCATGGCGTGAAAGCCTCGCCGTCCCCTGCGGTGGATTCGTTTTTCGTGCGTGCGGACCGGATCGTCGATCAGCGTTCGATGACGGAGCTTGCGGCGGCGCTCAACGCGCTGTCGTTTCTGTTGAAAGATATGGACCGTCTGGAGCCTGTGGATCTCGGTTCGCTGGTCCGGGCCGGAATCTTTACGGATAAGAGCGGAACGAAAGCGCTCGGTTTTCTCTATGATCTGCGCCCGACCGGTAGCGGGTGGACGCCCGGAAAAAGCGGAGCGCAGGTGTTGGATCTTTACGGTAACAAAGTGCAGGCGGGACCGCTTCCGCTCCAGTTCGAGCCGTATTTCATCACGGGAACCCCGCAGGATGTGAAACGGATGCTGACGGGATCGACGTTCAAAGTCGATGAGCCGGCGGAGCTGTTCGGGCGCCGCTGCGGGGACACCCTGTTTGTGGAAGCGCGCAACCGGACGGGGGTTCCGGGAATCGTGGACAGCAAGATCGGCGATCTTCCGGTCCGATTCTCGTTTGAGCTTGATCCGGAGTATTCGACCGTGGAACTGCACGGGGTGAAAGAGAATCCGAAGAACGTTCGCATGGTTCCGCAGACACCGTCGTACACGCTTCCCGCTTCTGCCAAACTGACGCGCGGAACGCCGGTTTCGCTGTCTGTGGAAGACGGCAAGCTGAAACTTGTCCTGGAGGTCGCCGATCCCCGTCTGAAAGCGGCGGAAGGAGCGAATTTGTGGACGGGATCGGCGGTGGAGGTGTTTCTGGATCCCGCGCCGTTCCGCAATCTTTCGCTGAACGAGGGCAAGCCGTATCAGTTTGTGTTTGCCGCATTGCCGTCGTCGACGGGTGTCCGAGCGGTTTGTACAAGAAATCCGAAGACCGCCGCGATCCGGAGTGTCGCCCGTGATGCGAAAGGGTATCGCATGGAGATTATGATCCCGCTTTCCGAATTGCCGGAGTCTCCGGTTTACGGGATTGATATTGAAATCGTCCGTGCCGGAGAAAAACGGAAAGAGTCGCTTGGCGGAGATCCGGGGAATTCCTACCGCCGCCGTCTGCATTATCATCTGATCCGCATGCCGACCGGGGTGTTGCCGCCGAACGGGGATTTTGCCCGCGTTTCTTACGGCGATCCGGCAAACTGGGTGTATCCGGTCCGTTCCGGCGTGACGGTCAAGTGTGCTCCGGAATTCGGCAGAACCGGAAACGGTCTGCTGATTGAGGTGAAGAAAGCGCAGCCGGAAGAGGGCGTGATCGCCGGACAGACCATCCGGGTCAAACCCGGAGAATATACGCGCGGGTCGTTTCAGGTGCTTGCCCGGTTTGAAAATGTCCGCACCCGGAAGAACGGACGCGGCAGGAACGGGGTAATATTTGCCGTCGGTTACGCTCGCGGCAGAACGACTCTGTCAATCGACAAGCTGAAAGCGGATCTGACGGGAGATTCGGGATGGGCGCTGTATCAGTTTGATTTCAAGATTCCCGCATATACCGGCCGTCTGACGCCGGAGATCGGGCTCGGACCGGAAACGACCGGCCGCCTGATCGTTGATTCTGCAACCCTAACCCTATATGGAGGTAAATAACATGAAAACTGCATTGCTTTTCTCTGCACTCGCCATGGCGGCAGGTTTGACCGCCGCAGATTTCCGGATCGACGTTGCCGGAATGAAAGGTGTCGGCCTTGTTGCCCGGACCGCATCGGATGGGGTGACGGCTCGTCAGGCGGAATGGATGGGCGACCGGAAAGATCAGCGCCTTGTTGTTTCTGTCAAGGTGTCGAATGAGTGGAAGGAGTACTCTTTTACTTTCGTTCCGAAGAAAACGGGTAACGTGCAGTTGAACCTGATGAGCAATTCCGTCAAGGATATGGCTGCCTGCGACGGAATCCGCGTTTCCGGTTCCACCTTGAAAAACGGCGGTTTTGAAGAGGTTGCCTCCTCCGGCAAGCCGTCCGGCTGGCATAGTATGCAGGCTCCGCGTCTGGTGACGGACGGAAAGGCCGGCGAGGGAAAAAACTTTGTACAGGTTGCCCACAATGACCGCTGGTTTCAGATCATTCCCTGTAAGGAAGGGGAAGCGGTGACGGTGACTTTCCTTGCCCGGAATGTTGCAAAATAAAGATGGTTCATGCCGTTTCTGTGCCCGGCGGAAATCCGGGCATTTTCTGGTATTGGAATTGTGATCCGTCCGAAGCGGTGATTACGCGCCAACTGACGGAGATCCGCGATGCCGGATTCCGTTCGGTTTCCCTGCATCCAATGCCGGATTCGTTTCGGAAACGGGATTTTTTTGCCGGAATGCGTATTCCCTATTTGGGAAAACGGTATTTCCGGTTGTTTCGTTTTGCCGTTTCGGAATGCCGCCGTCTTGGATTGATCATGATTCTTTATGATGAAGGCGGATGGCCCAGCGGGACCGCCTGCGGTGGTGTCGTGCGGGGGAATCCCGGATTTGCTGCTCAGGTGCTTGTCCGGGATGAAACGGGCGGAATTGTCCCGTGCCGTTTTTCATCGTCCGGCTGGCAGACGGACTTGATGAATCCGTTGGCGACGCGGAAGTTTCTGAGCCTTGTGCATGAACGGTATTGGGAAGCCGCGGGGGAGGAGTTCGGCAGGACGATCCGGGGGATTTTCACCGATGAGCCCCGCATTTCCGGGGCTGTCGGAACGGATCGGGTGCCGTGGTCTCCGGTCCTGCCGGAGTTTTTCCGTCGGCGCAACGGTTTTTCTGTTGAGACGATTTATCCGCTGTTGTTTCCCGGCGCGGGAGATTCCGGAGAGGTACGGGAGGCGCGGCGTCTTTATCAGGAGTGCTGTACGGCACTGACGGTTCAGAATTTTTACGGGGAAATCGCCGCCTGGTGTCATGCTCACCGGATTGCGCTGGAGGGACATTTCAGCGGAGAAGATTCCATTTCCTGCCATGCCGCCTGCTTCGGAGATTATTTATGTGCCGCCGCGGAGCTTGACGTGCCGGGGATTGATGCGATTTGGCGTCAGATCGCACCCGATTCCGGGGAGGGGACGTTTGCAAAACTGGCACAGTCCGCTGCAATCCTGAATCGGCGTCGAGAGACTTTAAGCGAGAGTTTTAATGTTTACGGTCCCGGTGCCGATGCTCCGCTTTTGAACTGGATTGCGAATACACAGTTCGTGCATGGAATCAGCCGGATCATGGCGATGCCGTTTCTGGCGTCGTCGGATGGCGTGCGCAAGGTTTCATGTGGAACGGACTTTTCGCCGCGGAATCCGCTGTGGCGTTTGTTTCCTGCGCTTGCCGCTCATTGGGAATGGGCGGGAGAATATGATCCCGGTGCGTTGGAAGCTCCGGTCCGTGTGCGGTACGCCCCGCTTCCGGCGGCTTGGGATGCCGGAGAGAAAACGGATGACTCGTGGAATGCGTTTTTGCGCGCTCTTGATGATCGCTGGCTGTTCTGGCGTTTTGCCGGAAATGAAGAGCCGGAGCCGGAGGACGGGATTGTTCTTGATCCGAGTGCACCATCCGCATGTTCCGATGAACGGTTGACGCGATATGCCGTGCTGCAGCCGTTGAACCCGCAGGGACGTTTTCGTCTTCAGCCTTGCCGCAGAAGAGACGGGCGGGAGGCCGTGATGGTATTTTGTCCGGAACTCTCCGGCGGAGTGTTTCGCTTCGCGTCGGAAACGGATTGGACGGAACTTCTGCCGCCGGACCCGGAGCCTGCCCATATTGAACCTTTGCATCGGATTTCCGGCGGTTTTGAGGCCCGGTTTGCTCCAGGGGAATTGCGGATATTCTGCCGCGGGAAATTCCGGGAGCCGGTTGTTCCTCTGCGGAAAACATGCCGCTTGCAATGGCGCGTCGATTCGGTGGAGCGCTTCCGGATCGGTCGCCGGATTACCTGTCGCCGGAATACCGTCGGAATTCCGCTGCCCGGATCGGGTGATTATATGGAGTGTGATCCGGAATTTTCCGGCGTGCTTCATCTTTCGGCAGAGCTGGATTGCGGAGAAGGTCCGTTGCCTTCCCGGCTGTGTTTTCGGGAACTCTGGTCCGGAGGAATTCTGTCTGTCAACGGTCGCCGGAGCGGAATGCGTGCCTTTGCCCCGTGGGTATTCCGTCTTGATGGCATACAGCATGGAACGAACCGTCTGGAACTGGAAGTCGTCGGTACTCTGCGGAACGAGTGGATGCGAGCCTGGCGCACCGGATGGAAAGTATTGGGACTTTCCAACGCTTACTGTGAGCGGATTGCCGCATTTGATTCGGATGAATCCCGGTGTGGCGTTCTGCCGGAAGCGGAATTATTTTTCTGATTTTTTCATTTCATCTGCATAATCCTGTAAATTTCTCCGAATAAGTTCTGTGAAAGAACATAAAGAAACACCGTTTGCGCGGGGGTGCTCATAAAAAAACGGAAAATTTTCATTCATGATGCAGAATCCGCTGAAAAACAGCGAATAAGAATCTATCCCTAAATAACGCCTAATTTTCTAAAAATGATAATACTTGCTGCGAGTTGTAGTAACGATTCGTAGGCGGCATTTGTTTTTTCATAGCGTACAAGAAGTTTTCTGAAACGGTTGAACCATGAATGAACGACTTCAACAATCCAGCGTCGTGCTTTGAAACCGTGCTGAATGGCTATTTTTTCTTCTCCGCGTGGGCGGATATGAGGCGTATAATGGTATGCGCGCATTATATTTTCTGATTTTTCGCCGGAATATCCAGCATCAGCACAAAGATTCTGCTGAGTCCGCCCGCGAGGTTTGCGAATTCTATTTTTCAGAACGGGTTCTATTTGAGTGACATCATGTCGATTCGCTCCGGTTACGACGATCGACAACGGGACTCCACGTTCGTCTACGAGAATATGACGCTTGGTTCCATTTTTTTCCCCGATCAGTGGGATTGGGACCAACTGATTCCTGAGCAGTTGGCGCTTTTGTCATGGAGCCGTCAATACTCTGCCATTTCCAAGCGATCCCTTCCATATCATCGTATTCTGCAAGCCCTTTTTTCCATAATTTCTGAAAGAAACCTTCCTTTTCCCATCTTTGAAAATAACGATGAATACTGCTCGAACTGCCATATTCTTTCGGTAGTGCTTTCCATTGAATTCCTGTCCGGAGAACATAGACTATTGCTTCAAAAATCTGTCTGGATTCCATTGGTTTACGCCCACCGCCTTTTCGGCGCTGATACTCTTTTGTCTTATCCCGTTTCACTTTCGGGATAAGAGGTTCCACCTTTGACCAGAAACTTTCTGAAACTTCCCATGATTTCGTTGCCATACCGCACCCCTTTCAAGATAGTGTAATATAGCACAGTATTTCTTTTATTTCAAGTTATTATTTAGGGATAAGTTCTAAGACGATACTTCCAGATGGGACAAAAATCAACTAATGTCAACTCTTTAAAAAAGGTGACATTGATTGATAATGTCAGCGGGAGCAAGAAGAAATGATAAGCCTTGAATCTGTATCAAAAGAACAAATTTTGGAACAGAGCTAGCGTCTAAAGATTCAGGATCCCGCAGTTCTGGAACGGACAATCCATGCGTTTATTTTATTGGAACGTCTGGCTCTTTCTCGTATAGATTTCCTCTTCAAAGGTGGAACCGCATTGATGCTCCTGCTGGAACGCCCACAGCGGGTCTCAGTCGACATCGACATCATCTGCACTATTCCGAAGGAAAAATTTGAGACGTCCATGCGTGAATGGGTACGGCATCCGCCGTTCACAAAATGGGAACAGGACACACGGGAATCCGATAAAGAACCTCCGACACGCCGCCATTACAAGTTGTTTTATGAAGCCCGATTCGGCGGTTTGCGTTCCCCCTATATTCTCCTTGACGTTGTTGAAGAAGAATGTGGAATTGCCACGGAATATACGCAGATAAAAGATATAGACTGCTCTCTCCTTGCATTAGAAGGGACACCATCCAAGGTTAGGGGTCCTCAAATTGATACTATTCTCGCTGACAAGCTGACTGCGTTTGCGCCGAATACAACAGGCGTCCATTTCAACAATCCGCGTTTGCTGGAAGATTCCTCTCATCAGGTATTCAAACAACTCTTTGACATTGCCCAGCTTTTTGACGTAATGGAGGATTTCGCAATCGTCCGCAACACTTATTTTTCGGTAGTGCAAAAGGAAGCGCAATATAAAGCCGTTAAGGATGTGCCGCAATCTGTTCTTCGGGATACTTTGCAAACGGCCTTTGATATTTGTACTTTTGATGTTCGCCGAAAAAAATTTGCTCCGGAATATGAAAAATGTATTTCCGGTGGAATTGCAAAAATGTCATCCGACTTGATTTCTGGAAAGACGTTCTCTCCTGCTGACGCAAAACTCGCCGCAAGTAAAGCCGCTTATCTCGCAACTCTTCTGCTGACAGATCAGCCGCAAATTGCCAGCTTTTCAATGGATAAAGACGTAATAGCTCAATTGAAAGCTCATCAATTCCCAAAACAATGGGGAATCCTTGATTGTCTGAAAGGGAATGCAGAAGCCTACTGGTATTGGTGCAAAATCATGGAACTTCTGCGAGAGCCGAAAAAGGTATTGAAATAAGTCGTTCAAGACTTACAATCCACGATGTCGATGGAAATATCTTTCGGCATCGTTTTTCATTTTTCCGTATGGTATGGCTAAATGGCAAAAACGCGTCAAAGGCAAATATTGGCAAATAATCCGGCGGTTTTGAGCGTGATTGTTTGTTCAATATGTCAAAAATTAAAGCGGTCAATGGCGCTGGAAAGGCGTTCTATGCGAACCATCTGGCGGCAAACGACTATTATTCGGAGCATGAGCGGATCGAAGGCGTTTGGAGGGGGGAACTGTCGGTTGATTTCAAGCTGTACGGGGCGACGGTGGAGACGGAGACTTTCAGTTTGTTTCAGCAGAATATCAATCCGGAGACTGGGGCAAAATTGACGTAGAGAACTGTGATGACGGGTGTGCGATTCTTTGATTTTCAGTGCGCGGCGCCGAAGTCGGTTTCGATTCTGGCGTTGTTTGACGAGCGTTTGGCACAGGCGCATGACGAGGGGGACAAACTCACGGACGCGGTGCGGGCGAAACTCAAGGAATCCGGATCGGTTGCACAAACCGGGCGGTCTGTTGAAGGTTTGCGGAGTTGGAGCAAGCCGAAAGCGTGGGTTCAAAATCCAGCCAATTATGCGCGTGGAACTACCATCGTTTTCATTCGAAACATGAAAGGAATCGCGCTGGCGGGAGATGTGGCGCGCGTTGAATTTGTGTGCGGAAATTATCTTCATCTGGACAACGGCGTCCGGGTTTACGTCAAAAGCGCGGCGGATTTTATTAAAGTTGGAGAAATGCGTGAAATCGAGCTGTGGGCGATTTGATTCAGTTCAACGTGAACCTGCGTGACCGCAAGATTTACAACGGGAATATCACCATGATAACCGACGTCCCCGGCGAGGTGATGATGCTTCATGCGGACGGAAAACCATGCGAATTGGTCAAGCTGCCGGAGGAATACGCGACATTCAAATACGGCTGGGTGATGACCTCGCATAAATCGCAGGGACGGACGGCGGAGAATGTTGTGGTTGCGGCGCAGGCGTTGGATCGCAAAGCGTTTTATGTGACGTTGAGCCGAGGACACAAGCACATGGCTCTGCATTGTCCGGAAAAAGAGTTTCTGAAACAGCAGTCGGATTTCCGGATCGGAGACCGATTGAGTGTGTATGATCTGGTGAAAGACAGACAGATTTTGACGTTATCTCAAGACGCGATGAACCGGAAAGCGGAAACCTTGCCGGATACGACGTACAAGAGCATTGCGGAACGGGTTCAAAAGCTGGCGCACTATGCAAAAGCAGCCGTTGATATCGAGTTCAAGTTCCCGTTCGGCTGGGGAGAGCTGGAAGGCATTCACCACCGCGGAACCTGGGATATGTCCCGCCATC
>ENA-OXEG01000347-OXEG01000347.1-human-gut-metagenome-genome-assembly--contig:-NODE-347-length-29491-cov-45.419350_pt1 | contig 29491 bp, 45 predicted proteins | sample MGYA00249355_ERZ652243 | MGnify/ENA primary metagenome ERZ652243 (study PRJEB26925, sample SAMN05826944) | human gut metagenome | biome: ENVO:2100002; feature: ENVO:00000062; material: ENVO:00002003... | reverse complement strand
AGATGTAGCTCCGTCTCGTGGGCTCGGAGATGTGTATAAGAGACAGTATATATTTATTACATATAACTCTGCAAAAGTATTTGTAGAAATATTATTTAGTAATATAAACATTATATCTTTACTTTATAAGATTTAATATGATTACAACCTTTACACTTCTATATAAATACACGATATCGCTTTATAGGATATTGACCCTTAGGATTTGCCCATACTTCTATTTCATCTTCCTCGATTACTTCATATTTGTGAACATGAAACTTGGATAAAAACCATTTTTTTTTAATATATCTAACATATCTATAAAATTTTATGTGACCCCCCCCGACTTGAACGTGGAACCCACGGGTTAAAGGCCCGTTACTCTAACCTATTGAGCTATATGAACGTGGGTGTAAGACAGAATTTGAACCTGCGATGTGTCTGGTTAACCGTACTAGAACCACAATCTAGCGCCCTTGACCAACTGGGCTGCTTACTCTATTTAATTTTAAAATTCATTAAAACATTCAAGAGCTTCTAAAACTTTCCCAAGTTTATCTAGTGTACTACTTTCAGGCCAACTACCTTCACAATGCTCTCCTGTTATTTCCCATACAAATTCTTTTGCATTAAGACCAAGAGCATCAAATACAGCACTATTGATATTATTCGACATGCTAATAAAATTACGACGACCACGCGAATAAATAAGCCCAGTACACGATAATATAGAAGTACTATCTTCTAATACAGTAAAATTTACTGGTTTGCCATGAGCTAACACTTTATAAGTTACTATAACTTTCATTTTAAATAAATTTATATTGTCTTCTCTTTAAAGAAGTTCCGCAATTAAGACAAAAACGTTTTATAGATTTGTTAATAGATTTTAAGTGAGATCATAGATCAAATCCAATCTTATCATAAGCTGCTACTAACTTCTTTTTCACATTACCATTATAATAATTATATCCTAATAATCTAGCACATTCTGTTATGTTTTTACACTTAGAAAGATTATCAATATTAAACTTCATATGTTATTGATTATAAATTAATTAGTCGAGAATGATAGTAATGCTCTATCCCCTAGAAATCCCAAATTTCTCGTGCTACTTCCACACCCCATTCTCGATAATCCTCTTTTATTTATAGAGGCTCCTAACGGCTATGCTCTATTTATTAATTATTCCTATTGTTTAGTATAAATTTTTAGGAATTAATTAAAATTTAATTTTATCTAATACGAATAGTTTTTATTTTATTGGATACGTATACAAAAATATAATATATTAGTACAATAGTATTAACAATAGGGATCCATAGAATGACTGGTACATAATCAGTATATATTATAATATACTTATTAAAATCCTCGATTGTATTTTCAGTGCAACTTGTATTATTGCTCCACTCTATATATAGAATTGTATAGATACTAATTAGAGATACTAAATAAATTATTAAGAATAATATCAACATAATATTTTATTTTAAAATTCATCAAAACATTCAAGAGCTTCAATACTCTTTCTAAGCATATCCAGTGTTGGAACTTCTGGCCAGGATCCTCTTAGTTCTTCAACTCCCATTATATTTTTAATAAAAAATGCTCTATCTATATTTAATTTACTAAAGATTATACTATTTTCATAATTGTTTATTTTTACATAGTAGCTGCCTTCAAATCCTATAGTATCTATCGTGCCACTATATATTTCTGTACTAGTATCGGGATAAACAATAATAAATAGTATATGAGAACCCACATCAAAATTCTGTGAATATTCAACTAATAACTTAGGACGGTTTTTAATCATAATTAAGAAAATAAGATAATATGTAAGATTTAAACTTCTTTATTTACAAAGAAAAACAAAAGACCTTTATACTATATTTTAAAATTTCTTCCCTAATCGTATTCATTATTGAGGCTCCTGTCGGACTCGAACCAACGTCCTCAGGTTACAAAACTGACATTCTACCACTGAACTAAGGAGCCAATAAACACTATCGTAGTTTTACACGTCTGATTTTTATTGCCACAGAAGCTCCATATAAGTAATTAATTTATATGTTATGAGCTGTTACGCCGTTAATGTCAAATTTAGAAATAACTTATAATGACATAAATTGGTTATAGTTATCCTTGTATCCTATAGAAGTATTCACAAGAAGCTCACCATGCATGCTTCTACCAGGCATTGGCACCATAAAGTCATTCCCATATATGTTAGTTAAAACACTTAAATATACTTCTGGAGCAGGAAACATTCCTTCCTCAAATTTAAGATAAACCTTATTGTTATAGTCTCTAGCATTTCTAAGGCTTTGCATCTTATTTGGAAATGTAAGATTACCAAATGATTCTGTAGAGAGTATATTATATCGTTGTCGTAGCTCTTGATATTTTTCTCTAAGATATAAAAGCCTAGATGTGTTTTCCTTAGAAGAATCATAGCATTGTATTCTTGTTTTTACAGCCAGTGCTTCTAGTTTAATTAAGTGTAACTGGTGCATAAACTTTTGTCTCTCAACTAGATCATCTGGAACATTATCAAAAGGACATATATCTATAAAGATCCCCTGGTTAAAGGTAAAATGACCCTCTAAGTCCTTTTTGTGAATACATGTTGTATCGCTTCTTCTTAGTTTAGTGCAGCAATAGAAGGTACTATCTGTTCAGTCATTCTGAACAAAATATGGATAACTCAACTCCTTAACTGCATACCATAGAAATCTATCATAGTCTGTTCTAGGCATAGCAATATCAATATCATCATCTCATGGAACAAACCCACCATGTCTAACAGCACCAAGTAATGTCCCACCATCTAAATAGTATTTCAAATGATACCTGTCACAGATATTTTTAAACTGTTGCAATAAATCTAATTCAACTCCTCAAAGTTCTTTTCTCTCTTTAGATACCAAAAATCCATTTTTTACTTCTGCTTCAAAAAAGTTATCTGGTAATTTAATACTTAAGTCTACCATCAAATAAACGTTTAGCTAACTCTAAATCATCAGGACTAGTAATTTTAAAATTCATAAATTCTCCTGAGATATATAAGCATTTATTTCCATTATGCTCATATAAATCAGGTAGAGTCTGATAATCATCTATATTTTTAACCTTTATAATTATATCACAAAGGCTTCTAAGCATAAAAGTTTCGGGAGTCTGTAAAATAGCAACTGGTTCTTTTCTTACTCCAGGAACACATAACAAATTAAAATCTTTTAAGGTACTAACCGTTGAAATATAAGGAACAACAGCTGAATTATCAAAATTACAAGAGGATAAACATCTTGTAATTAAATTTGGAGAGAGAAAAGGTCTTACAGAATCATGAAACATAATTTTTTCAATAGAAGAATAGTAGGTCATTATATATTCAAGACCAGCAATTCTAGATCTTAAGCATGAGTACCCTCCTTATATAATTTTGATATAAGAAAATGGAAAGAGCTTCTGAAGAAGAGGAATATATTCAGGTAAAGAGACTATGACAATTATATTAAACAGCTTTAACCTGACAAACTTCTCAACAGTCCAATATATTATAGGAAATCCATTGATATCTATAAACTGCTTAGGAATATTCATTCCTACTCTAGTTCCTTTCCCCGCAGCATTAATAACTAAGGCATTCATACACTTAACCTTGTTTTAGAACTCTTTATAGTATCTATAAGAGACCGTTTTACAAAAAAGTTATAATAATCTCTTACATATTTTCTTTTAATACTAGTTAATATATTAAAATAAAGATTCATTTCTACTTTTAAAGTAAAGGATAGTACATAGTACTATTACCACAAACCAGATAAAAAGAAATAGTGATATTAGACAATTAATCAATACTGTTGCCATAGTATTACTTATTATATATAAAAAATATTTATTTAATTTTAATAGTTGCTCGTTAAAGACTCGAACTTTAACCTTCACGTTCAAAGCGTGACGTGCACAAACCAAGTACACCAACGAGCAGAATCAAATTTTTAGCAAATTCCACCACAAATATAAAAATAAAAACCAATATAGTCAAATATTTGTATACTTATTTCTATAATTTGTACAAATTTTTGAGACTACTATTCATTATAATAACCAACATTTACTTTTGCTTCTCTTTTAAATAAGTATAAATAACAATGATCATCAGAGTGATAACAATCATCGCAAAGAAATATGTTAATATAGCAACAAAGAAGTTCATCCCTAATATGTTATTAACAAAGTGTAATAAATAGCACACTAGAACACAATACAACAAAATTCTGTGGTAAATACAAAATTTGAATGTAAAAGATAAAATAATAAGGCCTACAAGTACCATTATAACCGTTACTAGATCTACACAACTAATAATTACTGTGGAAACTGTATAGTAACGTAGTAATATTTTAAATAAGATGTTCAGTGCTAGTAAGAAAGGTGCAAAACGAATGAATATTAAACTAAGTTTCTTTAACATTCTATAAAATAAAATATTAAATTAATAATTAATATAATAATCATCCAGCTAACTATTGTTAATAACCTTGATAAACACCCTGACCTAGTAAGAATATCATGTGACGTAAGTTTCATTATTAAAATTCAGGCTCAAACATACTAGATGACCACCAATAGTTACGTTCATCTTCCTTTAACGTGTAACAGTATCCATCATCCTCAATTTGGTTATTAAAATTTTCTCCTCTGTAGCTTACCCCTAAAATAGTAAGACTTTTCCCTCCATAACACTTAATCATGTTAGGTAGGAATACAAACCTATAACTCAATTGGCTACACCCTTCATCATATCTAGACTTCACTATAACAGTATCTCCAATATTATATAATGATTTCATAATTTAAAGAATTTAGTGGAGATGGCGGGAACCGAACCCACATCCATCCAATTAACAGTAAAAGCTTTCTAAAATCTATTATTTATCTAATCTACATAACCTAGGCAGCCTCATATTACCCTCTTTTTGAATCGCGATCAATTATAGCTTTGATCTCTAAGTAATCAGAAATAGCATCTTCATACTTATTATATTTAAATATCTCAGTAGGGAAAAACTTCTTATAACTAATATAGAATGTATAAGATAAATTATCACTATCTGGTTTACAACAAGGACAGTTCTTCTTAATCACTGAAATATCCTTTACATATTTAGTATATATTTTTCTGTCATGAAAATCAACTATAAATGCTTTGTCATTAATAGCATCTTTAAACTCTTGACTAGTATATATTTTAATTTCATTTACCTTATCACCATCAAGAATAACCTTATTAGATGGATAAACTACCTCAGTAATATACCTACGTTCTGTTGTATAATAGCCTTCTCTATCGTCTAAATCATCATCAGAATCATCATGTTCATAAGGGTGATATATTTCTTTTTCCTGAGCTATTCTACAAGTAATACCTAGAATATTTTCACTTTCAATATAGTTATTATCTATTTTTATTAACATAAACCTTGTGAATTTAATTAAACTTGTGATTATAAGATTAGAGCCTACACCTCCGATCAAAGAGATATAGGCAATGTTTATCGTCTTTTGAGAGCTTCATAATTTTTATATGGGCTCCTCTTCTTAATAAAGGTTTTTCCCTTACTGTATTAGAAGAAACCACAGTGTTCTACTATGGAGACTACACCTTTGGTTTAGCAGGTAGGTTTTTCTGCTCTGTAATTAGGTAGGTAAAGTGCATTATGCCTTACCCTACGATAAACAATCCTATACTGAAGTTCTCCCGTTTTCTTATCCAGGATAGGATTATTTTCTTCGTCTAACTTAACTTCTTTAAAAGGCATTGTAATAGCCTTCATTTTAGGATGTGCCATTCGTAGTATTTATTTAGTTATAAAATTTAATAGTTTTATTACTTTTCATGTTTTTAGTAATATCAAGAAGCATGTTAAGGCCAACAGCGTCCATAGGATTAGCAGATGCTCCTTCCTTACCTCCAACAATCATTACTTCAGGAACCCATCGAACTTCAGAATTAGCAAGAGCCTGAGCTACACCAATTGCAGTTTCCTTATCAATTGTTGCACGCTCTAACGGAGATAAACCTGCTTGTACTTTAGCACGGGCAGCAGCTGCTTCCGCTAAACCCTGAGCTTCAATACGCTTAGCATCTTCTTTTGCTTTCAAAGCAGAAAGACGAGCCACTTCATATTCCTGTTCAGCTTTAGTAACTTCTACAGCCTTAATCTTCTCCTGCTCCCACTTTGCCTTCATAGCTATTGCTTTTCCTTCTTCCTCAGCACGAATACTCTCCTGTTGTGCAGCAGCAGCCTGTGCCTTAGATGTAGCAATTAACATATTAGCTTCCTGTTGGCGAGCTATCTGACTGTTTACCTTGTCAGAATAAGCAATTTTTGAAACAGCTACCTGACCAATCTCTAAGCCATAATAGGCAAATGGCGAAGATTCACTACGTTTATACCCACCAGCAGACAATGAGTCTGGAATGAGAGTAGCAATTTTCACTGTTTTCTCCTCTCCTGTAATTGCATCGGTAACCTTTGCTTGCTTAACAGCTGTTTTGTATACACCATTATTTAGCTGGTCAGTAATATACTCAATTAGGTCATTCTTTTTTTCAGCATAAGATTCAAATGCAGACATAAGAGGTCCAGATGCATAGATTACTTTTGTAACCGTAGGTCGTACAAGATCATTCATTAAGCGATCCATACCATTATAGTCAGTCTGTATACGAGCAAGAAATTTAGGATCAGTAGGAAGCTTTACACGAAGCGACCCATAAATCATACCATCAGATGCATCATTAAAAATTACAGGAATAGGGTTGCCTTGCTGCTCACCTGACTCAGAATCAGATCCGAACCACAACTGTTGAGTTTTATAGTAAGTAGTAGTTTTACCCCACCATTGCCAATGAAAACCAGGTGTAGTCCAGTATTCCATATTACCAGTAAACGGATACTGATTAACAACAATAGTTTCATTTTTCACATCTTCTCCAATTTTACCTAGAGAAACAACACAAAAAATAGCAAATACCGCTACAAGAGCAGCAACAATTTTTTTGAAATTCATCTTTAGATTTTTAAATTATACAATTACCTTTTAAAAAAATAATAAAATGGAATTATTACTTTCCATGTAATTTTACAGCGAGTAATTTTACACATATCTAATAACTGTAGAGTCATTAGAGTATAGTAAAGAATAAAGGAAATACTAACTAATAGTATAACAAAACGATAAAACCACATTACTTTAAATTACTTTTAATGTTATCTCTTGTATCACAGTAGATTTTAATTTCTTGGGGGAAAACATGAATGATAGTAGTATCTTTCATTTCTTTAAATGTAGAATTAATAATTCTCTCTAGGGAGTCTATCTGTAAAACTAGAGATTTTATATTCTCTTGGTTCTGTCTAAAAAAGGTTTCACTACGTGTATTATCTATACAAAAAAATGCAAAACTTATTAGGAAAGAAGTTCCAAGAAGAAGTAAGACAACTCCAATTTTTATAGATTTATCTGTCATAACTAAGAATTAGTATATCAACTATTTAAGTTAAGATAAGGATTAGATTTTTATTACAAAAATATATACCAGCTGTAGAAAACAATTTTTGCCTGATTGGTACTAGCATTTACCATATACTTCCTTAACCAATATCAGAAACTATATGTACAGGTATATAAATAATAAATAGCTTCTGTAAGTGTACAACCTATTGCACAGATACTTTCACTATCTTATTATCGTGGTTGTAGTAGGATTCGCACCTACTATTTCTCTATCGTACTACATGATAGAACGAGTTTCAGCTTATTCTCCTCTCAACCAACCCCTAGTCTCGTAAAAAGACATCATTTGGGGTATTAAAAATAAAAAGAGGTAATCTCACAAGTATTCTTCTACCTCCGTCTAATCTAACCATAGATCATTGACAGCCTCTGCCAAGGCATCCCTGTTTTTCTATGAATTGGCAGATTCATAAATTATCAGGATAAACAGCTTATTAAATTTCTTTAATATTTCTGTTTTTATATTTCTTCTGAGTAGCAATCTTTATTATTCCATCCTCGTTTACTAGTTTCTCTTTTCACTTTTTCTTGAATTTCTTCAAGAGTATCTCCTGAAACAATGATATAATCCTCAGTTGGAATATAATGTATTTTAAATCTCATCAGTATAATTGTTTGGTGTTATTACTATTATATATAAAAAGTAGTGCAATTATTTTACTAACCCAAATTCATTAATAAAATCAATGTTTCTCAAGCATAAACCTTTTATAGTAGCAATTTTGTGAGCTAAGTTTCCAGCCGTTACTCTGGAAGCTAATTCTATAATACGTATAAGGTTATCATATATCATAATTTCACCATATTGTGTCTTTATTTTATCAGCATAATTAAATGCTAATGATCTAATTAAGGCAATATCGTGAGAGTAATTTGCAGTGGTTATTCTATTACATTTGTTATGTATACGAGTAAACCATAGTATAACTTCCTCTTTTGTTACCATAGTGCTATATATTTATTGTCAAGTTTCTAGGGACAAACCTGTATTCCTTTATATATAGACCAACCTTTATCTTCTGCTATTCTAACACAGCGGGACTCCATTTGGCTGTGGATTGTTTGAATATTTTGATCTAAGGAGTATGTTATGGTGTCTTCTTTGCCGTTAATAAAAATTTTACCATTTTCATAGTCAAGAAGAATCTTATCTTTAAAGATTTCTATAACTAACAAATAAAGAGTCTCTGCGCAGCAAGTTGCGTAAATAGGGTGAGTAGCAAAATACATATTGGGTTTGAATTTAATTATAAAAAAAATACTCCTCTGTAACGCATGCCCTTGCAGGAGTATCAATTCACTATAATAATACTGGCTCCCTATAATAGTTTCTGAACTCAAAACTACAGAATTTCGAAAGTAAAGTTATTCAATCAGAAACTTCTTGTTGTACCTATTGTATTTAACACATTTACAAATCTGGGGATATTGTTTATGCTAACTAAATACTCCTGGCCTTAACTCAAGTTTTTCTACTTCTTCCCTCTAAACTTGTAACGAGCGGACTCCCTTAGTAGACAAAGGACTCATTGATAGTTTAACTACTCCTATCAACCTGCAGTTTAACTCCCCGAATTTACGGAGTAATCCATGTAACTGTACATAGAACTTGCTCTTTTATTACACAACACAAGTTATTGTGAAAGATTTACGACTTCTTTAAACGATTTACCTTAGAACATTGTAGAACTTATTCCTTTAACGTATGATTATTTTTACTAATACGCATAATAATCTAGAATAAAAACCTCTGTTAAAGTTAAGATACACTAGGTTAATATTATCCTCTAATCCCCACCATTAGAGTATTCTTTTTTTAGTTTAACTCCCCTTCTCTCCAATATTAGGGTTTATCTACAATGCTTAAGTTTATATTAGAATTCTTTTTGCCTGCGTTCGAATTCTGTAATATCCTCTTCATCATAGCCAATTAAGGCTTCAAGAGGAACATCATCAACCATCTCGTCAATAATAGATGCATCTTCAATTTCCATACCCCCCCCCTCTTTAAGTTTATAGGTTGCTATAAATAATATAGTTGAAACTAAGATAATTAGTGTAAAAAATGATACTTTTTTAGTTTTTGCTTGAGGTAAGTATCTAGATGGAACGTTGCAGTCTGCCCAGTCATTTCCTACTGTAGTATTTGTCACCATCACCTGCCTGTCGTCATGTCGCATTCATGCACAAGCTCTCATTGTCCTAGTTGCGTAATTCAAATGAGTGCTGTTGCGGGTACTAGATTCGAACTAGTGTCTTTAGCTTATGAGACTAATGAGGTATCATCTTCTCCAACCCGCATGTCATAATAAACGTAGTGCTATTCTTAGTCCCTCCTCTAAACAAGCTTCATAGTGTTTACACTGTACTTTCTCTGGTCCGTGATACCCTTCAATCGAAACTTTTGTATCTAGATTTGTAACTACCCAGAAATATGAAAGTGTTTCATCTAAGTAAACTAGTACGCTTACTCCATGCTCATTTCTAAGCCACTCTTGTAATTCCGCCTGATATGGAGCTGAACAACAATATTCAGGAATAATACCTAAACCATAGTTGTCTATATCTATAATATTTCCATGAATATCATAAGCAGAATCACAGTCTTCACCGTATCCTTTCTCAGCAGCTAATTTAGCAGTTTCAAAACTAATTCTTTTCATAAAAATAATTTAATGAGCAGAAAGATAAATTGTAGAGCCATCAGATAGAATTACTTTAGCTTTCGTATTCCTAGGTACATCCCACTTTAGAAGTTTTCTAACTAACGCTTTTAGAGATCCACATTTTACTCTATAACAAGAGGAATATTCTGGATAATTAGAACATTCCTTAAATGGCTTCCATTGGTTAATACTACTAACATACCAAAGGGACTTGCCAGAATAACTTAGATGAATTGAAATATTATGAGGCTTAGGAAAATACATACATTTAATTATTATTATAGTAAATCCATTTATATGTTGTATCTTGCTCTACAATTGTATACTCTTTTTTTATTTTTCCTTGTTCATACTTATTCATTATATAATCAACAGTAAAGTTCCCAACTAGACAATTAATAGATAAAAGAAATATTATTATAGAGAGTAAAACTCTTGATCCTAAAAGTATAAGATCGTCATCATCATAACTTATTACATTGATTAAAAATAATGATGTAACAATGAGTATAACAGATAACATAGTTTATCGATTAGTTGCTGATAGTGTTTAAATACTTAATAAAAGTCTTATTCTTGATATTGTTTAAAAACCCACTGAAGTTTTTATTAAAAGATATACCATCATAAGTAAACTCAGATTCCCATACATCTGGATAACTAAGTTTAGTAATATACTTACGTTTTATCTCGTCTGAGAACCATGATTTATATTCTTTTCGAAAGATGTATACAAATATACTAATATCTTTACCAAAAATAGGATCATGATAAGTATACCCTTTAGAGTACACTATCTTGTCGCTGATAGTTTTAGGGAATATATTCATAACAGATAAATTAAAAATCCTAGGATTTAGGCGTCAAGCAGTCAGTTTGCTTAGTTACGTGGCTACGCTTTCAACTTCCGTATGTTTCAGCTATTAAATTAGCTTCCCTCATTTAAAGATATACGTACCTGATCGAATATCTTCCTAGAATAAATAGAAACTTTATTGTAAATGATGATTAAAATGGGCTGAGATAGTGACCCTTACTCAATCTGCGTTCATAATAGATTCTGAGATCATGGCAATACATTAAGTGCTCGCTCCCTGCAAATTCTATTTAATCACACGAATACAAATTCGTAGCAGACATAGAATAATTATATTCTATTGACTTTTGAAACTTTAAATTAAAATGAAGACTACTCCATCTTCTTAAAGTTTCAGGTAAATAATACTAAGTGATAGCTGTGCTGATTATTAACAGTATCCTTCCTCTACTATCAGTTTAATAGAATTAACAATCCTATATCACTAAACTCAGTATTCAGTAAAATTATTATAACAGAGTCTATAGGCGTTTAACCACTCTGTTTTTGTGTGTTTATGAGGCATTTGAAAATTATAAAGAGATTTATAAAAACGAGGTGCATCATTAACCTCATTACATATTATATAGAAAGCTTGTATAACATCTCTTTTAAATACCTCTGACGTTTCTAGAATCTTACTAACTCTATGAAGAGCTTTAAGTTTTTCTGAAGCATATGCTATTAGTATACCATTAATATGAAGCATACCGCTCTGAAAATCTTTAGTATTATACTTGCCCAAAATTAACTGTATTGCAGACCTAATTTCAAGTTCTGGATTATCTTTTAAAAAATCCCTTAAAAGACAATAGGAAATTCTGCCTGTTTCGCAGTAAGCATAAAGGTAATCCTTAGTTAACCATCTTTTATGTCCTGAATTAAACCTAATAGCCAAGTTAATTGGATCTTCTTTCGAGTTTATTCGTAACATTCCTAATTCATAACAGCGACTGGGATAAATAGAACATAGTGAACAGAACGCTTCATACCTATGCTGCCCGTCTACTATATAATTATCCTTTACAAAGATTGGGGGAATCCATTCTCCTCTTTCCATAGACTGCATAATCTCCCTTACATGGGCAGGATTAGTTAATCTATTTGCAGATAAAAGTTTAAGATCATTGTTTGGTTTGTCTAAAATAGTAATTTCTTCAGTTTTCATATCAATTCTGTACTGTAAGTATTTGAGAACTATCTTTATAACAGTAAAACTTAGAGATTATATATAAGGATTGAGTATGTTGTATAAGTTGAACATATCTAGACCCTATTCCAATTTCTTCAGTAAGTAGTTTCTCAACTTTTAAAGTATTTTTATAAAGAGTCTTATTAAGGATGTCAATTGTTTTCTCCCTACCTCTAGAACCTCGTGTAGATACAGTAAACAGTAAAGCCTTTGTACCTAGCAACATAGTATTCATTCTAAAGAATACATTCATTATAGAATACTGGCCATATAAAATAGTCTCTTCAGGATCAACATCTATAACATGAGAGGGAGGAACATCATCAATGTATGCTCTAACAATCCAATTTTCAACAGGATGAATATCAACTAAAGTAATATTATCTGATAAAAAATACTTCTGATATTGCTGTAAAGCTACTTTAGGACTACTTCCTGCTAAAGCTGTTAGCTTTTTATCACTAAGATGATTAAGAAAGTTAAAGGGTTTGTTTTGAACATATCTCTTTGCTTGAGTAGAATCTAAATCATAGCTTTTCATCTGTATTAGTATTTTTTAATTATGTGGGCCCTACAGGACTTGAACCTGTAATCTCTTGATTATGAGTCAATTGCTTCGACCATTAAGCTAAGGGCCCTTGAGGATATTTAATAGTGCTTACAGCAAACGTCTTTACACACTAATAGTAAGCTCCCCTTTCGGTATATTTGCCACTAATAATTAAATATCCTTAAAAAAGACTATAACATTTTCTTGTAGGAAGGCCAGGATCTATAATATACCTTCAGTTGTCCAAATATATTGCGCAATGTTGGTCCTTAGAGTTGTATCCTATCATTCAGGTCAAGTGAAACATCTTGAGAAATGTGTACCATTCTTATGATCACTCAAATGGTCGCTTATAGTCTTATAAGGGTATAAATTCTATATAAGTAGATAATCTACTAACCCACACTTATCGATAGATAAAACTGGTAAATACAGAATTTATATTCTTAGTGACTACAAGAGGGGTCAAACTCTTGTAGTCTGGACTATGCAAGAAAGCATAGCGGAACAATGGTAAATAACGGAGTTGACTGAACCGATTGCATCCGTTTACACGGTCATGTCTAATTTACCATTAGAAATCTCCTCTCTTACCAAGTCATTGAGGAGATAAAAATATAGCTCTCGATTTGGGCAAGTATCTTAATTAGTGTCATAGGATTGACTCTGTTAAGATTCACTTGGTCTTTTACTTAAGCCTGAAAGCCTATAAATTTTAAAAATAAAATTTCAGAGATTTTGATCAGAATCTCTGAGAAATCTACTCTACGCCTCATTAGCCTGTTACTCTTCTATCTAGGTGATCAATCCTTTCAAGCAAGTGCCTATTATCGTATTTTGATCTATCTCGATTTCTGTTTCCCTCCTATTTTCTAATGAACATAGAGAAGTTATCAGGTTAGTAAAGATTTGTAGATAATCTCTATCTACCGAGGCAACCTTTATTTATACTCCCTGTTTACTCTGGAGTTTAATATTTGGTATAATATCACTTAAATAAAGCCAACTATATTTCCACAAATACCACAATATCTTAAATCATATATATAGCCAGGCTCATCATAGATATAGATACAATCACATTCACCAGTCTTGGCATACTTTTCTTTAGCTACCTTGACTTCCCCTTCAGAAACTTCTATGCATTTAGTTCCTACACCATCAGGTACTTCCTTATATAATTGTTGTTCCATATACATGTTTAAAATGTATTAATTTAACCTACTTCTCACAATAGTTACAGAATTTCACTGTTTTATGCAGTAGTGAGTTTTCTCATCCTCAGTCTGTTGTACATTTCAGTACCCTTATCCCTATGTGATCCTAATGTGCCGCTTTTGCACTCCGACGTAACTGTAGACCCGATTTGCTCATACGCAGTTACTCCTACATCCAGTTAAATTAATTTGTTCTAGTTATTTAAAAATATTTGCAGTAATCCAACTACTGTCTTCGTGATAAATACAGTTATGACAATACATTATATCCATGTGAGAACAAGTTAAACAAGGATTGTCATATGATAACTTTAAAGAATCAGTTGCTAGTAACATAGTTAATTATTAGTAAAAGGATTAGTTACTTTATTTTTCTTCATCTTTCGGAGCGATAGAATCTAAAAATCTATTGATGGCTTCAAAAGACTTCTCAGGTAATTCTTGTAATGCCTCAGAATTTTTAATTACTTCTGTTGCGACTGTAATCCCGAAGATATGGTAACAATCAGATTTCTGAGGGGTGAAGATAACAAATGTCATAGAAATTATTCCAATGATACCAGTATACTTCCACCATTTTTTGGCTGTCTCTATTTCACAATTATCATCACAATATATAGCACACGTGGCAATAAAAGTAAGTAGACACACAATAAAAGTTATTAATGTGAGATTATATATCCCTCCAATAACAGAGCATAAATATATCCACCAACCTAAATTTTCCATTATTTCTCAATTGTATTGGTTATATTAGAGCCCCAATTCATTCTGAAGACATTTAGTTCTCTTGATACCATCCTCCAGGGCCTCAATATCTAGCTGAATATTAATAACATCCTGAACGTTAAGAGGATATGTTGTTTTGACTTCCGCTAATTCATTTTTCTTATCTTCCAAGGCACTTTCTGAAGCTAAGAGATCCGCTTGTAACTGAAGACTTGCTTTTCTTACCATACAAGATATCTCCTTCTGGGACATCTCCTCCGCAGACAATACTTTTTGCTCTTTGTAATTGATCCTCATTATTAATACTAGTTTTATTGTTTTTAGTAATTCTAATTTTAGTTTCTGTATAAGTCTTACTTAATCCACAGTAGTGTTCATTATAAACCTTTCTCCAGAACATATCTCCTTCTGGAGTTTTTGACCAGTCAAATAGAGACGATATATCACTATTTGTAATAAGCATCTCTTTCCATATCTCCCTATTTAATAGAGATATATTTCTTATGATTTTGGACACCAACTCCCCAGACATACCAGATCTTATCCAAGGAAATGTATCGGTTTCTTCTACTATATATGTTCCTTTATCAATTGGGTGTGTGTCTAAATACAGTCCATACTGCTTATATTCTAGAATTCTACTCCAAAGATTAGTCCCCTCTAAAGTATTATTCCAAAGAAATCCTCCATGTTGTGGAAATGCATTTATCTTTTTTGAGAGGCCTCTTATGGCTGTCTCGACAGTATTACCTTCCTTGCAGGAATATGTAATCATAGTGTGGACAATTTCTAAAGGCACATCTTTCAACTCTCCTCCTAGAAGGTCATAAGAAAGGGTAATATGATTTTTAGTGTATAGCATTTGAATTTTTATTGTAGTACATTTAACGCTATTACCAAAGCTGCTTCTAGAGCATCTGTATAGCATATGAAAAGCTCTTCTGTGAGTTCAGTGTCACTACTGATTACTGAATTTGGAGTATAAATGATATAGGCGTAGTATCTCATTCTGTTTTTATTAACTGCAATAATGGAAATATGAGTCCCTCTATCATCTCTTAACCAACTGCTAAGTTCTTCTTGAAGAGGAGCATAACAACTGAAGTTAGGAATATATCCAATACCGTCACTATAAGTTTGAGTATATAAACCACCTGTAATATCATAGTAGACTTTGCTTGTTCCTTCAAAGCCCTTTTCTTTTGCTAATTTAGCAATGTCATAAGATACAAATTCCATAGTTCCTAAAATTATTTATGCTTGAAGTGTTTACATATTACTTTTTGAAAGTTGATATTTATAGGTCCATTCCAATCTACAAATATTTTTGTAGATTTCTTAAGATTACTACAATAAATTGCTCCATTTCCTAGCTTTGGAGATATTATATAAGAGTAAACACATTTTAAACATCTATATTTAATTGAATCATGGTTGGATTTCATAATATTTCTTCCTAATTTAATTAATTTATTGAAATACAAAATAAGGCTATAACTTATCCTAAGTGCCAGATGTGCGAATTGAACGCCTATTCCACATCCCAAATGTGGCGTGTAACCGTTACACTGCATCCGCCAAGATGCTTGATTATTTAATAACAGAATTACAAATATAATACTTTTTACTTCTACTACAAAATATAAAAATAAAAAATCTTTAATATCCCTTATAAAGGGATATTAAAGATAAAACTGTTGTATGGTTACAACCCTAGCTAGCTCCAAAAATATGCATCTTTGTTGAAGTTATTACTACTGTTATGATACTAAATAAGCAAAATCTAAGTATATCATATAACTTCTATAACAGTCAATTAAAAATTACTGAATAGATATACTTAGTCCTCTAGATATAAGTAGAGGCAACTTACTCCTAGTTATTATTAAGTTTGAACTTAACTAATGTATCAACCACAACACGCACTGCTACTACAGTATTGATAACAGGAATCATTATTAATACAAAGGATGCTGCCGCATCTACATCTTCTCGCTCCACCAAATATACGCCTGTTATGAGAGCACTAAACCCATAAATAATGGTGAAAAATATCAAAAAAATCATTGGTTTAATATATTAGTTGAATGTGCAGGTAGAGGGACTCGAACCCCCACGCCGTGAAGCATCAGATCCTAAGTCTGACGTGTCTACCAATTCCACCATACCTGCAAAATATAATAACTAAGTTGCAACGTATATTCTATTTTTGTTTACCGACGATACTCACAACATGAGATCTTGCTCCAAATACCGTATCTTTTGTATAGAACATATTAGTTATTATATTAAAAGTATATTACTCTAGCATTTTCCAACTAGTAATATAAGACAGCCTGTATGCCGACAGGAAGAGTACCTAACTAGTAGTCTTTTCTAGGTTCACAGTTTTCTGTTCTATCTGGCCTATATTAATCTACAATACTTTAACGTGTGTGGAATCACACTCTTACTCCTGTTCTAGTACTAAGCGAGTAGTAAGTATCTTCGAAAGTAATATTATTTGTTTGATTAATTGTAGCGACAGTGAGACTCGAACTCACACAGCCCCTTCGGGCCATTGGATTTTAAGTCCAACGGGTCTACCAATTCCCCCATGTCGCCATTTAGTAGCTAGATTAACATCTAGCTACTGTTGTTACTATTTTTATCTCCGTCGAGATTGGTATAGCTACCTCCACTTTTCCAGAATTTGTCAGTCTGCAGGTTTACAGTGGGAACCTTCTCGCTCAAGTCTATGTTTAGGGTCATAGACTACCAATCTTCATTTATTACGTGTAAGATCAACCACGACCTAATATCGTCATATTAGGATTTTTACTATATGCACCTCCTTCTTGCCCATATGCCTAAGTCCTATTAGACAAACTGATTGTCAGCTATGGGTAAATTTCGTTCCTATTGAAGAAGGTTTGGATAATTAGCCGATTATCCGACGCTCCATACTTCGTGTATGAATTCACGCTATCCTGCAAAATCCTTGTATTACTACAAAGCTTTATCCTTAAAAGACCGCTAGGTAGATCGACGTCTAATAAGTATTCACCTTCCTTTGACCACTTTCTTAAGGACGTTAGGTTCCTAATTATACTCTTGAAAGTGGAAGAGTTTATTTAAAAAAGATAAACGAGCTCATTTAGTTCATAATGCAGTGTATTTCATAATGGTACCATCCTTACTATCATTATTTATCAGAATCTAGTATAAAGGGTCTACTGATTCTATATTTTGCTCTAATTATAGTATACCCTTTACCTATACTATAATGTTCATATCTTTGTATATAAGAAATGTGTAGTCAAAAATAGAGGAGGTACTTCACTCCTCTATCTCACGATTTCCAGTTTTCGGCTTTTATTTATACTCGTTTAAGCCTACTTACATTAGATAAAACTAATCATAGTAAATCCAGACATTAATTTCTGGTAATCGTCAGGCACGATTTCGAGTTTAAAAACAAATATACCTACTATCATGATATTCCTCAGTTATATAATCCTATCATGCGGTGCCTCCACGATAAGTGACTAACTAAAGAAAACTGAGAGTCTTTAAGTTAGTATTATTTCTCCTCCTCGGTATATTTGAAAATACACAACCATACTTAGTGCTCTGAGCTTCTCAGAAACTACTTGCGCGTTTTCATTTAAGAGATTCTAAACTAAGTGATCCTACTCTATGGTAGATTAATTATGGCTGCTACTTTGTAGCAGAATTTAACCTTAGGTTTTACGTGTATTTTTTAGAGTATTGTGTATACTACAATGATACTATATTCGTTTTCTACTTCTATGAAGTATAATTCTACTGTTTCACCCTCAAGTTTGAACAAACAGTAGTCTTTACTCTCTTCTGCTGGTATTCCCAAAATGAGAGCGTAGATCTCTTTGAAACGTCGGAAAGATTCTTCCCCCAAATTTTTGTCGGTATAAACGCCAAAAGACCCGATAATACCACATATATTAGAAATGCCCGAATCTGTACCATTATATAGAGTATTTATGTATGCTGGAAATAATTTGTTCTCTCTCTTCTGCTGGTATAAATCAATAAAATCTTATCAAACGCTTGCTCAAACTTTAAATTATTAATCTATAAATTATTAATTAAAGAGTAACTCGCTGATTGTCAGAAATCTATTGATTGTAATGTGTGAAAATTGTTGCTGATTTTTTTAAAAAATAAAAGAATAGAGTGTGGTTTAGAGATTGATAATCAAGCACTTAGCATCATTTATAAAAATATTTAAAAATATTTATAAAAATATTTAAAAAAGAGACTGCCTCTGCTCAGTCTCTACCAATCAAACTTGGCCAACATCAGATAAAAGGATTAGCTTATATGCAGAGGAAGGGCTCTGCTTCACAGCAGTGCGAATTTAATAATCAACTATTAACATCTCGATAATTCTATTTCGCAACATTATTTAGTGTTTGTAGAAGGTATCAATCTTCTACAAACAGAGTAGTTATTCAAGGAATGACACTCCAGCGGCGACAGCATAAGATATTACAGTGCTTACTACAGGTGAATAACCCAACACTTCTGCTCCACCAAATGCAAAAGCAGCGAGGAGAGTTCCCCAGAATATAGTACTTAATAGTTTTTCAGAGAAAGAACCTTTATTTTCCATTTAGTTGAATAACTTTTTGGATATAGAATTCGTTGTTTTTAGTTGCTTTGATTACGTAGAAAGCGAGTTTATTATGTATTCAGCCTCTTCAGTTGTATACTACGTAGTCGCCGCAATTGGTAGTTAAGATGTTAAAGGGGAGTTTTCACTCCCCTTTAACAGTTAACTGGCCGTTACGAGCAGGTTTTAGGCTTTCCATACGAGATTTGCCGTTTCCTTCTCGGTGGTGGTATCAAGAGGCAGGCCGTTGTCGAAGTCTCGTTGCTTGAACTTGACGGTTCCCTGAGCCACGATCGTTTTGCCAAGGCAAGCCTCCAGACGATCATAGTCAGTTTCGAGCACGCAGAGGTCGGCAGAGACAGGATGAACGGGCTTCATATCTGCGTCACGACGACGGAGGTTTGCCAGCGAGAAGTTAGCCAACTTGCCGTTCTTGAGTCCCATGACGAGCACTTCGACGTTCTTGGAGTCTTTCCGCACCTGACGGGTTGTGATTACAGCGTCTTCGAGAGTGTCAGGGAATTCAAAGACATCGCCATCGGAAAGGCCATAGCTGACGAGACCGATACCAGTGCTCTTCAGAAAGTCTACTGCGACCTGCTTTACTTCGAGGCCGTTTCGAGTAGGGATAATAGGAAAATCTTCCTTCTTGAATTGATTAATCTTCATAGTATAAATATTTAATTAATTGTTTGAATCGACATTTGTTGTCGTAATAATTTGTTGGAAGCTTTTGTTTATATTCTTCCTAAGTATTAGTTGGAAGCTTTGGTAAAATGTTAGTTGCTTTGGTTTACATTGATTTTACATAAAAAATTACTGTTATTATAATATAATATATGTAGATTTATATAATCTATTCTGTATCAATAGATTGTGGAAATAGAATATGTAATATATTACTGTAAATCTGTAATGTGTTACAGTTTAAATGTAATGTGTTACAGTTTTTATGTAAAAAAATTACATAAATGTTTGCATAGTTAAGATTAATAAAGTGTCTTGCATCTAGCGAATATGTTCCTATTTATAATATAATATATAAGAAACTATACAACAACTTGATAATTAGTTAGTTACAAAGATAGAAGTAGTAATATAATACTAGAAAGTAGTAATATATTACTATTTGGTCGTAATATAATACTATTTTTTAGTAAAGAAATTACTAAATTATTTGTAAGTTTGGCACATTTTTAGTATTTTTGTTACTAGTTATTAACTTAAAACATATATTTTATATGAAACAAATAGTACATGAACAAACCACAGAAATTGTAGATTCTTATACAGGAGAGATTGTTAAAGAGAGTGTTAGTAAAACATTTACAATAAAGAAAGATGTTGAGCCTTTCTTTTTAACTTATTCAAGATATATGTCAGTGTTATATAATCTGACAAGTCTTTCTGCAGTTAAGATACTTTGGAAGTTCTTAGAGCAGTCTCAGTATAATAAGGAAGATGTGTTTATAACACCACAAAGGAAAAAAGAAATATTAGAAGAGTTAGGGATTTCTTCTTCTATATATACAAAGTCACTAGTGATGTTAACTGAGGCTGGAATTATATCAGGTAGTAGAGGAACATATAAGATAAATCCCGAACTTCATTGAAGAGGAGATTACAAGACGAGAGAAAAACTCCTCAATTCTGGATGTACTTTAACAATTACTCCAAGTGTGGAGTTTGAAGAAGGTAAGGAGTAGTTACAAACTACTCCTTTACTTGTTCCATATCTATTCCTGTTTCTTCTTTGATGTAGTTGGTTAGTACATAAACAGGAATATTAGTGAATTGGATAGATCTCTGAGTATTCTCAAGAGCTTCCATTAGATGTTCAATCTTCTTGTTGAGTTCTTCTCGTGTCATAGTAGATAATAATAAGAAGGGAGATGCTATTCTCCCTTCATTTGTTTGATAGCTTCTCTGACGATATCTGTAATAGTGTCGTCTTCCTTCAGAGATTTGTACTTCTTTCTGGAATAAACAACTCTGTGTCGTTTAACCTCCATTTGCATGTGAATCTCTGTAACAGTTTTGGCCTCGACAATGAGACCATTAACAACGATATACACCATACTCGAAGAAATTTTCAAGGGCTCTGGAAACTCCACAGTCCAGATTTTGGGCACTAGAGATAGATGATTGAAAATGATATTCATCTTCCTCAAACTTAGGAACGTTACGCTTTTCCCGTGATTCCTTGAATGCCTTAGAATTGATAATCCTACTTACGAGAATAGGATCTTTCTCTTCTAAGAAAGCTTGTAATGCAAGAGCAGTCATATAGCAGAATTTTAAATTTAAATAAACTACTGTATCTTTGGTATCCATATGGAAGTAAGACTACTCCCCATCAATATATCTGACAATCCTTCCAAGATACAAGTAATTGTATACTATAAAAGGAATCCAGCATATAATTAATGGCAAGTAGTCCACTCCAACAACAAGAAACAAGATCACGAAGATCTCACCAATGATAAGCTTTTTCATTGCATAATCTTAAATGAATAGATAGTTCCTTTGAAGATATGTTCTTGCTCATCAGTTTTGAATCCGATAAGGTTCTCCGTATCATAAATAGGAGAAATCTTACGAGTGTCTTTAATGGACACTGTAATTCTTTTACCTTCTACTAATAAATAAACACGAAGAGTCATAACATTACCAGTCTGTACTGTTTCTACGAACCCAAGCACCAGTGATAGTACTGATCTTTGCTATAGCAATAACTGCTACGATAAGAATAATGACTTCCATAATAGTATAGAGTTAAAGTTAAACTTAACAACCTTTTGTAAGTTTTAGTTGTCTATAAAAAGAGATAGAGGATTACTCCCCTATCTCAATGAGGTTATACTCCTCACTAACCTTCTTGTAACCAGAAGATTTCTTGAGTATAACCATATCCCAACCCTGTTTCTTAAGGGCCAGTAGCGCTAACTCGAAGGAAGGCAGACGTTGTACCTTCTTTTCAACCTTAACTCTGCTCTTAACGTCTCTCGTGTAAGCACGATATACTTCGGTTAGCAATGCAGGGTTAGGTATACATTTTGACGGATTCCAGTAGCACTTCTGTTGTGCACGTTCTCCTTCGATAATAAGAATCCCCATCTCCGTAAGAATATTACGAACCTTAAGGAGAACATTAGTGGAAGTGTGACATTCTACAGCAAGAACGGTAACATTCTTTTGTTCCATCTTGTGCTTGCTGTAGTTACGGTAAATACCATCGAGGATAATGCCGATCTCTGGCATTGTGTAAATCTTAGCCATGGATATTGAGTTAAGGTAAATAGATTGCAAACAAAAAAAAACAACAGCCTAACTTATAAACCATCTACGCATCGGTAGGCCACACTGGTATAGTACTGTTGTTTAGTTGAAGATCCTATTTTTGAAACCAAGAATCAATGTAACGGTCCAATTGCTCTTCAGCAATATCTTCTTGGTAACGCATCTCGTTCATCTCCTCAGGAGTATAGTCGGTAATATCAAGGTTAATCATGACCGCTGGTTTTTGAAATTATCCTACAAATATATTTAAAGCTTTGATTACTGGAGAATAAAGTTACCCCTACTTAGTAGGGATAACTGTAAGTGCTCCAGCTACCAGTATCATGGCAGCTGCAAAAGAAAATGCCTCATGATGAGAAACTGAGTAGAATAGAAGACCAATAGCTATTACGACAGCAACAGCTATTAGAACGTCAACGAATCGTTTCATAGTAAACAGCGTTAAGGTTATGAAAAGGTTATGTGCTTTGGTAAATTGTTTCAATATTTTGTGGGAATTTTTGTCTTAAAATAAATCGTTTTCCCATTGGTGGTGGGAGGGGGCTAAAATACTATGTAACCGTATTTGTGCATTATATACCCCACTTATTATTTAGAAAATCGGAAATTTTAGGAATCTATAAATTAGGTTCCTTTTTGTTTACGGGGGGGGCTTTTAATATTTAGCCTTAAATCTAGATTCATCCGAGCGCCTCCGCGAAGCGAGGATGTATAGATAATAATATAGATAGGTATCAAAGTAACAGGCTAAATTTGATTTTTGACAGGCTAGATGTACCAGTAAATGTATCAAAGTAGCAGGAAGGAATAATAAAAATGTATCAAAATAACATGTATCAAATATATGTGATTAAGCAAAAAATGACATGTACAAAATTTTGATATATATGATATATTTTGTATATTTGCATGTTAATTATTAAAAATATAAATATATGATTTAAGATGATATAACAATAATTTATGGAGAAGAACAATAAAACGCCTCAACATGTACAAGTGCCACATAATTTAGGGGATAAAAATAAAGAAATAAAAATGAATCCTACAGATTATCTAATTTATGGATATATGCGTCAGCATATGGATAAACATACTTATCGTACATTTATATCTATTAGGAGACTATCAGAACTAGCTTCAGTTTCAATTAATACAGTGCAAAGTAGTATTAAAAAACTAAAAGAAGCTGGAGAAATTAAAGTTCTAGATGAAAAGAAAGGGAGAAGTAATATTTATGAAATACAGAAAACAGGTAAATATTTTGAAAGATTTACATATGAATTCTTAAATTATAAAGAATTAGAAGCAGAAGAAAAAGGCATATTAATGGCAATGCAACAATACACAGATAAATCAGATGGTCAGTTTGCGGTTACCACAAAGTCTAAAGAAGAACTTGCAACTAATATGCATATTGGCACTAGAGTTTTAACTAGAGTTTTTCATCAATTAGAAGAGAAAGGCATATTGCAAACAAGTAGCACACCAATTATAGATAAAGTTACAGGATTGAAAAAGACTGCTAGATATATTGATCTTGCATTAATTTGTCAGGCGATGTTATTTATCAATAAAAAAGTAGATGAACAAGGGGAACAGATTAATGAGCATGATAAGAGGCTACATGCTGTAGATAAAAATATTCTTAAAATGCAAGAAGAGATAAACAGACTAAAAGAGATTATTGAAAAGAGTAATTTAAAAGAGTCATCAGGCTTTAAATTTGAATAAAAATATGGATCAACAGAAAAACTTACCATTTAGTTTTAATCCTATTAGTTTAGAAGGTATAGGAGACGGTTACAGTATTATCATAGATACAGGTAGAGATCATTTAGATAGATTTAAAACAAGGGAAGAGGAGAGATTAGATGAGCTCTACGATAGAGTAGAGGAGTTAGAATATAGGATTGCGGAACTAGAAAACAGGTTAAGGAAGAGATAAGTTATCATTACAACATAGTAAATTATTATTTGTTTTTGTTAAAAAAAATCTTTATATTTGCGAAATAAAAAGTAAATTTACTAACATGAATATAACTTACAAACCGTATATTAGAGATTCTTCATTTAAAGAGTTATCTATTAAAAGTCCTACTATTAATATTAAAGGATACAAACCTAAATATACTATTAAACAAGATAAAGAGGAGGCAGTTATTCCAGTAGAGTCTCCAATAGAAGAAATACGAGTATTTAAGAATTCTGAGATTAATAAAGCTAAGGCAAACACTAAAAAATTTGAATCTAAAGAGGATTTTAAGGATACCATGATTCCAATATATGAATCTCTCTTAATTAAGAGGGGTTTAAATCCAGTATTTGCCAAGGCTTTAGTAGCTCAGGATGGATTGGAGTCTGCTTGAGGGTCTAAACCATCTGGGAATTTTAATTTTGGAGGGATTAAAGGTAAAGGTTCTATTAAAAGAACGAGAGAGGTTATTAATGGTAAAGATGTCTATATAAATGATAGTTTTAGAGATTTTAATTCTCTAGAAGATTACGCTAATTTTAAGATTGACCTACTTAATAGTAATCGTTATAATGCTTTCTCGGGGAATATTTCAGAGTTTGCGGATAGGGTTCAAAAAGGAGGATATGCTACAGATCCAAACTATTCTAGGACTTTAAATAAGGTAATTGCTACTGCCAAGCATGGTGGTACTCTTAAACTTCAACTAGGAGGTGTTGTTCAAGGTAAACAATGAGTTAAAAATTGATATAAGAATCGTACATTTCAAATAAAAAGAAATATACAGCAACATCAATTAATTCCTATACCAGTTACAGGTGCATTAGGGTATAATATTCTTGCACATAATATTGATCTCACCACTGCTTCTATAGATCCTTCTAAGGTTCCTACGGATTCTAAAGGTGTATATTCCTATAGAGGTCGTAAAATATATCTAAGAGATGACTCTCCTTCTACTGCTGTTCATGAATGAGTACATAGTAGCAGACCTGATCCTCAAGTTAAAGAGATAGCTAGGATTAAGAATTTACTAGGGGACGCATTTTATGATCAAAATTCAGTTATACCTGATGATTATCTAGATGATCCACAAGAGATATATGCAAGATTAATGCAGTTTAGGTATGCTTTAGGAGTAGATCCTAATCATAAGTTCACCAATAAAGAAATTGAAGATCTTAAAAAGAAGCATGTAAAACAAATAACTCTAACAAATAGACTTAAAGGAAAAGATCATAATAGTTTTTCTACCACAGTATTTGATAATGAGGGTAATGTTATCAGTGCAGAGCCTTACCAACCTGAATATAAGTATATTCCAGAAGAATCTACTGTTCATAGAGAATATGATACGAATAACACTTTTCAGTTTTTAGATAGATATAGTACAGATAGTATTCGTATGATGTTAAATGATGTTGCTCAGGTTCCTACTAAAAAGAAGGATAGTACTTTGTTTGCAGAATTAGGATTAAAAGTTCCTAAATACCAAAATTCAGGAGTTCTAAGAAATGCATATAATGATCCTGAACATTATTATGATTATTCCAGAGGAAAACGAGATAATAAACAATCTCATTGATCTGATAGAGATCCTATTTCAGGGATGGAATTAAAAAATCCAAAACACCCCACTGCATTTATGCATTATGAAATAGAGCAGCATCTTGGAAACAAACGTTATCAAGATGATACAGGAAGATATTATACTTTTCCAGAAAATGAAGCTCCAACTTGAAGAAATGTATATGGAGTCTTATCTGAAACTCCAGGGCTTAAAGAGGTTGGATATCCAAGTTATGGAGAAGGACAGAATAATATGCAAGAATCTATTAAAGGAAATCTTCCTAGAATTAAATGAATATGGGAACAATTTATCAATGCAGGAGCTACCCCAGAACAAGCAGCAGCTATACTAGGTAATTTTTGGAAAGAAAGTAGAATACAATATAATGGATCTAAATCTAGTAAAGGAGCTGTTGGATTAGCCCAACTTCTAGGGCAAAGATATAATGCATATCAAGAATTTTTAAATAACAATAAATTAATAGACAGTACCGAAGCTCAAATAAAGTACCTAACTCCCATTATATTTGGAGATGACGATAATCCTCATAATTTAACTGGAGATTATACGTATTGAATAAATAAAAATAATCCAAAGCATATTGCCAAGTATAATTCTTTTCTAATTGATTGGAACAAATCTCAAAGAAATAGATTTAGAAATGCGAAAGGTTTAGATAATATAACTACTGCTTTCGCAGATAACTTCGAGCGAATGGATAAGAAAGAAGCAGATTATGAAACTAGGAAAGCCGCTGCTAGATATATTTATAATCTAATGATGAATAAATAAGATTATAAATATTTTAAAATAAATAAATACATATATGTTTGCATTAAGAAAAATTACAAGTGATGGTTTAGAAATGAATTTCAATTTAGGAGATTCTTATACTCTAGTTACAAAAGATCGTTCTCCGAAAGAATTTGAAGATAAAATGAAAGATCATTCTTTTTATGATAAAACTTATGCTTTTATTTATTGAAAAGACGATATATTACCATTATATAAAAATCAATACAACTATATTGTTTCTGAAAATGGGACAACTTATAGTAATTTAACATATAAATAATATGAAAACAATGACTTGGAAAACAAAACTAATTATAGCTGCAATCGTAGTTGCTTTAGTATTAGCAGGTTGTGGTATTGTATCAGCTATGAGCTTTGGAAGTTTGTTACTTGCATTAGTAAGTTTAGCGGTAGGAGCAGGTTGTGGCTGGTATGCTAAGCATATCTATGATAAATATTTTAAAGATAAGTAGTAAATGAATACAATATTTTTTGGGCAGAATGTTCCTATACAATCAGCAGCAAAGGTTAAAATAGATTATATCAATAAAACTAAACTTCCTATTAGAGTCAGTATTCGTTGAAGAGATAGAGATGTTCAAAGTTATACTACTGAAACTTTAACTCTAATAGCTGCAGGAATAGTTGAACAAACAGTAGCATTAAAAGAATTTGAGTCAACTTCTGGAAAAGGACTAATAGTAGAGCCCATAACAAATGCAATTATTCAGTCTAGTACAACCTACCCTGATTTATTTGTCAAAGCCACAGTAAAAGAAGTAGAAACAGGAGATACTATAGGAACATTTAACAAGGGAGGAGCTATTAATCCTATAATAGCTACAAAAGAATATCAGGCAACTGTTACTTTTGAGTATAATTCTGGAATTTATATTAATAGTACTGCTGCTAGTTATGTTCCTTCTGTTACAAGCAATCGCCCTACAATAACTGTATTTAGTGATGCTGATTCATATGGTATTACTGGAATATTTACGCAAGATACAGCAGTAACTTATGCTGATATAGAAGGAGATAGTTATACTCATTATATTAAAGTAAATAACTGTAAGAACATTGCATTAGATAGATATATTAGTGGAACTAGTTCTGGATCTAACTCTAGTATTAGTTATTCAGATTTATATCCAACGGATATAGGAACAATAGATATCGGCAAAACTTTATTTTTATGAGTAAAGTCATTTACATATGAAAAAGAATCTACTCCTACTCCTGATCCTTCAATTAGTTGTGATGTTTATGTATGTAGTCGCAATAATTTAAATAACACAGAATGTAATATAGATATATATGAGGGGTATGGAACAACAGGAGTTCGTTTAGCCAATCTATCACTGGCCCCTGGGGAAGGAAATTGAGTTTCATATCAAGGTGGATATAGAACATACAGTTCCATACGTTTAAATTCGATTTTAAAGGGAACCCAGATAACTATCACATTAAATGGGTCTCAAGTAAGTGATTGAGTAAATGAAACAACTAAATATGTTTGAATTAATTAAAAATAAAAAGGGAGCTACTTAGCTCCCTTTTTATTTTCATATTGTTTTGCGCTTATAATAAAGCATACTAGACTTAGTAATATATATATAGGTTGCAGTACTTTAGTACTTGTTATAAAAAATATTCCCATAAATATCAAGCCTATAACATATCAAAATTTATACATTTCCAAATTTTTTTAAAAAATCTCATAATGTGAGATTTGAATTTTTTATTGCATTTTGTTTTAAAGTGTCCATACTATCTTTTAGGTACACCTCCGAGTTTATCAGCCCATTTCTCTGAGAAAAACGAGTAATAAGATCTTTTAGACTTTGGAGTATGAATAGCTGCTCAAATAATACTAGGCAGCCCTATAATTAGTAAATAGAGAGGACCTAAATATAAAGATTGTCGAGTATGTCCTCATTCATGTTCTTTTGTGTAATTTCTGTTATATTTTCAATTTGATTCTCCCATTAAAATATATAAACCAAGAGAGATTCCTCCAGGAAAATCTCCAGCATATATTGGAATTTCCTTAAAAGTTTCTTTGTACTCTACATTATAACATCAAGTTAAAATAAGGCCGAGGAGACACTGTGGGAATTCCCATATCCATCTCAGTATTTTAATATACCATTTCATATAATATTTAATTTATTATTTATAGTAAATTTGTTTAAATTGTCTTCAAAGTGAGTATTGAGCAGTTATTGCTTCTTGTTCTCAGGGTCTTGACATATAATCCAATGAAGAATCAAACTGCTGTCCCTTTCATAAGAATACTAGTTTAGAGTCTTCTTTCATAAGTTTAAGATCTCCTCTTTCATACTGATCAAAATGTTGCATTTCATGACATATAATAGTACTAAGACCTGTCTCTTATACACATCTCCGAGCCCACGAGACGGAGCTACATCTCG
>ENA-OXEG01000331-OXEG01000331.1-human-gut-metagenome-genome-assembly--contig:-NODE-331-length-30282-cov-6.562543_pt1 | contig 30282 bp, 28 predicted proteins | sample MGYA00249355_ERZ652243 | MGnify/ENA primary metagenome ERZ652243 (study PRJEB26925, sample SAMN05826944) | human gut metagenome | biome: ENVO:2100002; feature: ENVO:00000062; material: ENVO:00002003... | reverse complement strand
CAGGTATAATACCTCTTAAGAACAACGGGTTTGTTTTCAACGTATTTTTTATACGTCTGCACTGAAAAGGATTTTTCGCGCTTTGATAATTTTTTTCAAAAATGAAATATTCGATCAGTCCTCGAAAAATTTAGCCCCTTGTCGTTTCAAGCCCAATATCTTTTTAATTTCAGGAGAATATTAAATGAGTGAATCCGATATCAATTTTCCTTTGCATCTATTCCATCACGGAACCAATTTCAAAGCGTATGAGACGATGGGTGCCCATCCTTTCACACGGGGCAGAAAACGCGGTTATGTTTTTCGGGTTTGGGCGCCTCACGCGAAAAAAGTTTCCGTCGTGGGGGATTTTAATCAATGGGATAAGGATTCCCATGTTATGGAACGGCTGATCGACAATGAAACCTTCGAACTTTTTATTTCCGGCGTAAAGCAATACGACTGCTATAAATATTGCATAGAAACCGCGGACGGTAAACAGCTCTTTAAGGCCGATCCTTATGCGTTTCATGCGGAAAATCCCGGGCCGGGTTCGTCCAATGCCTCTAAATTATATGATTTGTCGGGATTTAACTGGACGGATCGCGCATATTCGGACAAGCTGAAGCATAAAAATGTGTATGCGTCTCCGTTGAACATCTACGAGGTAAATCTTCTTTCCTGGAAGCTTCACGAGAACGGCAGCCCTTATACCTATCGCGAGCTTGCAGGCGAGCTTGTCGGCTACGTCAAAGAAATGGGATATACGCATGTGGAATTTATGCCCGTTACCGAATATCCGTTTGACGGCTCGTGGGGGTATCAGGTGACGGGATATTATGCCGTCACTTCGCGTTTGGGTACGCCGCACGATTTTATGTATCTCGTAAATGAATTTCATAACGCGGGGATCGGGGTTATTCTCGATTGGGTACCCGCACATTTTCCCAAAGACGCCTTCGGACTTTACGAGTTTGACGGCGAGCCCTTGTACGAGCCTTCGCAATGGGACAGAAAGGAAAATGAAGGCTGGGGGACGCGGAAATTTGATTACGGCCGGGACGAAGTAATGTCGTTTCTCATTTCAGACGCGGTATTTTTCTTCGATAAATATCATATCGACGGATTGAGAGTGGACGCCGTAGCTTCCATGCTTTATCTCGATTACGACAAACGTCCCGGGGAATGGATGCCGAATATTTACGGCGACAACAAAAACCTGGAGGCCGTAGCTTTCCTCCGCAGGCTCAACGAGGCCGTATTCGGGTATTACCCGCAGGCTTTGATGATCGCCGAGGAATCGACCGCGTGGCCGCTGATTACGCGCCCTACGGACGCAGGAGGGCTGGGTTTCAATTTTAAGTGGAATATGGGCTGGATGAACGACGTCCTTTCCTATCTTTCCACAGATCCCATTTATCGGCAATATAACCATAACAAGCTTACTTTTTCGATGATGTACGCCTTTTCCGAAAATTATATACTGCCCATTTCCCACGACGAAGTGGTGCACGGAAAAGCTTCTCTGATCAGCAAAATGCCGGGCGCATACGAGGATAAATTTGCGGGCGTACGCTCTTTTATGGGATATATGATGTCCCATCCAGGAAAAAAACTCAATTTCATGGGCAGTGAATTCGGACAGTTCAAGGAATGGGATTACAGCGAAGGAATCGAATTTTTCCTCAAAAAATATCCGCTTCACGATAAACTTTCAAGGGCCGTGCGCGACCTCAATCACTTTTATCTCGACACCCCGGCCTTTTACGAGATCGAGGATTCGTGGGAAGGCTTCGAGTGGCTGGCTCCCAATGACGCCGACCGCAATTTTATTTCCTATATCCGCAAGGACAAACAGGGTAATCAGATCGTCGTCCTGATCAATTTTTCGGGAGTGGAACTCACAAATTATACGTTAGGCATCGAAAAAGGCAAATATAAACTGATATTCAATACCGATTCCGTGAAATACGGCGGAAGCGGAGTCATGAAAAAACGTATTTTCACTACGACAAAGACGCCGAGTCACGGCAAGGAATATTCAATCAAAGTGGATATTCCCAAACTGACCTGCGTATATTTGACAAAAATAGACTGATTTAACATTCAGGGGGTTTTATTATGCAAAGAAAAAAGGAATGCGTCGCCATGCTTCTGGCCGGCGGACAAGGCAGCAGGCTGTTTGCTCTCACCAACAATATTGCAAAGCCCGCCGTCGCATTCGGCGCAAAGTATCGCATCATCGATTTCCCGCTCTCCAACTGTATAAATTCGGGGATCGACACCGTGGGGGTGCTGACGCAGTATCAGCCGTTGATTCTCAACGAATACATCGGCAACGGCCAGCCGTGGGATCTCGACAGAGCCTACGGCGGCATCCATATCCTTTCGCCGTATCAGGCCAAAGCGCGCTCCAGCTGGTACGAGGGCACGGCGAACGCCATCTATCAGAACATGCATTTCATGAAGATGTATAATCCCGAATATGTGCTGGTACTTTCGGGCGACCATATCTATAAAATGGATTACGCCGCCATGCTCAAGGCTCATATTGAAACGGGAGCAGACTGTACCATTGCGGCGATCGACGTTCCTTTGAACGAAGCCTCCCGCTTTGGGATACTTAATACCAACCCCGGCGGTTCGATCTATCAGTTCGAGGAAAAGCCCAAGGCGCCCAAGAGCACGCTCGCGTCCATGGGAATTTATATTTTTACGGCAGAAAAGCTGTTTAAGTATCTTGAAAAAGACGACGCCGACCCCAATTCCTCGAAGGATTTCGGCAAAGACGTTCTGCCCGCTATGCTGAATGCGGGGGAAAAAATGTATTCCTATCTTTTCGAAGGATATTGGAAGGACGTTGGGACAATCGCCTCCCTCTGGCAGGCGAATATGGACTTGCTGGGCGATACGCCGGCCTTTGACGTCAAGGACAAGGCCTGGAAAATCCATTCCCGCAATCCCTTGGCTCCGCCCGAATATATAGGAAGCCGTGCCGTCGTAAAAAACTCGATGATTGCGCTGGGCTGCGAAATTGAAGGAACGGTAGAAAATTCTATACTCAGCAGCAACGTCGTCGTAGAAAAAGGCGCCGTCGTGAAAGATGCGGTGGTTCTCGCAAACAGCGTCATCAAAGCAGGGGCCTGCGTTTCCTATTCCATTATCGACGAAAACGTAACGGTCGGAAAAGGCGCGGTAGTGGGCGTAGATAAAAATCCGAAAGCGGAAATCGTGGTTCTCGGCAGGGATATTACCGTAGGCGACGGCATACGCGTTTTGAGCGGACAAAAAAACGAAAAAGATATTTTGGCGTAAAAAGGGAGGAAATTAAATATATGTCAGCATCGGCAGTCGGAGTTATTTTTTCAAATCTTCATGAAGAAAACGTTCCCGAGCTCGTCCGCAGAAGGACGATGGCTTCTATTCCGTTCGGCGGCAGATACCGCCTCATCGATTTCCCGCTTTCCAATATGGTCAATTCGGGTATTACTACAGTAGGCCTTATGGCAAACAACAACTACCGCTCTCTGATCGATCATCTCGGCAGCGGCAAGGATTGGGATCTGGCCCGTAAAGACGGCGGCATTATTCTTTTGCCTCCCTTTTCCGACGAAAGCGAAAAGCTTTATACCACGCGGCTGGAAGCGTTAAAAGGTCTCACGGGCTTTTTAACCAGACGGCAGGAAAAATACGTAGTCCTTTCCGATTGCGACGGCGTCGCAAGATTAAATATTTCGGATATTCTTGCCTATCACGAAAATAAAAATGCCGACATTACCATGGTCACCCATTATGAAGAGGTGGAAAAGACGGCTCATTATATGCTGATCGGCGCGGACAAAGAGGGACGGGTGAACGAAGTAAAAATTACTCCCCGCGTAAGAAGCAAAACAAAAGCGGACGTGTATATCAACGTCATGGTGTTTAATCGTCAGTTCCTGCTCAATCTCGTCGAAGATTCTATGGCTCGCGGATATACCTGTTTCGAAAGCGATATTATCGCCAAACAGCTCGACAGCCTGAAAATTTATCGCTATGCTTTTCAGGGCTACTATGCGGGCATAAATTCCATGGCGTCCTATTATAAACATAACATGGAGCTCCTCGATAAAGACGTGCGGGACGAACTGTTCGGCGCGCGGGATATCTATACGAAAGTGCGCGACAGCGCGCCCTCCAAATACGGAGACGAGGTCGTCGTTAAAAATTCTTTGATTTCCGACGGCTGCGAAATCGAGGGAACCGTGGAAAATTCCATTCTCTTCCGCGGCGTCAAAGTAGCAAAAGGCGCGGTGATCAGAAATTCCATCATTATGCAGGATAATATTATCGGCGCAAACGCCGCTCTCGACTGCGTAATTACCGACAAAAATGTCGTAATCGCCGACAGGAGAAAACTCAGCGGCTGCGAAGTGCTTCCCTATTTCATTCAAAAGGGGACAATGCTCTAAAACAAAGAATTAAAACTATGTCACGCATACATAATTATGTATGACATACATATTAGAATTATCGATTTGAAACGGGAGGATAAAATGTCAAATCAAACCACTCAAAGCGCAAAAAGCCCCAAGACGCCCGCAAAGGCGCCGGTTAAAAAAAGGACGAAAAAGGTTTCCGTAGAAATTTTGCGGGAGGAAAAGGAGGCTGTACTTCCCGAAACTGCTCCGAAGGAAACAATAGAAATATTCCCGAAAAAGAAAATTCTTTTCGTCGCTTCCGAAGCGACTCCGTTTATTGCGACGGGCGGCCTCGCGGAGGTGATAGGCTCCCTTTCGAAAGCGTTGGCGAAAGATCCCGCTTATGATGTAAGGGTTGTTCTGCCGCTTTATTCGGATATTAAAGCGGAATACCGACGCAAGATGTCTTTTCTGGGCAATATCTTCGTGCCGCTTTCCTGGCGAAATCAGTATTGCGGAATATTTTCCTGTCAGGAGGAAGGCGTAACTTTTTATTTTCTCGACAACGAATATTATTTCAAGCGGCCCGGCTGTTACGGCTATTACGACGACGGTGAACGCTTCGCATTTTTTTCGCGCGGTGTGATGGAAATACTTCCGTTTATCAATTTCTATCCCGACGTTTTGCATTGCCACGATTGGCAGGCGGCTCTTTCGGTGCTGTATCTCAAGACGATCTACTGTTATCGGCCCGAGTATCAGTTTATCCGCGCGTTGTTTACCATTCATAATATCGAATATCAGGGGAAATATTCTTTGGATATCCTGGAAGATTTGTTCGGGATTTCAAATAACTACCGCTATCTGCTCGAATACGACGGCTGTCTCAATCTGATGAAAGGGGCGATCGAATGTGCGGAAAAATTTTCAACCGTCAGCCCGACCTATGCCAATGAAATCAAAAATCCGTTATATGCGCACGGACTGGACGAGATCATCCGTAAAAACGCCTTCAAGCTTTCGGGGATTCTCAACGGGATCGATACGGTTTCCTACGATCCCGCAACCGATCCCGCGTTGTTTGCGCATTACAGCGCGGACGACCTCGGCAATAAGGCTGTATGCAAAGCCGAACTTCAGAAAATGCTCGGTCTGTCCGTCAAACAAGTTCCCGTTATCGCCATGATCTCCAGGTTGGTTTCCCATAAGGGGCTGGATCTCGTCAAAGCGGTAATCGAGGATATTTTGCAGGACGACGTCCAGTTTGTACTCCTCGGCACGGGGGACGCCGTTTACGAAAATTATTTCAAAGACCTCGGCCGCCGCTATACGGGAAAGGTCGCTACGGTCATCGCGTTTAACGGCGACCTGTCGAGAAAAATCTATTCCGGCGCCGATATCTTCCTTATGCCCTCAAAAAGCGAGCCCTGCGGTCTTTCGCAGATGATCGCCTCGAGATATGCCGCGGTACCCGTTGTGCGGGAGACGGGCGGGCTCTTCGACAGCATCAAGCCTTACGGTTCGGGCGGAAACGGCTTCACATTTGCCGCCTACAATCCGTATGATATGTTGTATGTAGTCCGTGAGGCCGTAAACACGTATAAAAATGGGGAAGAATGGCAAGTTTTAATGCAGAAGGCCGCCCGTACGGACTTTTCCTGGCTGCATTCGGCGGAGGAATATAAAAAACTTTATACCGCTACGCTTACATTGAAAAAGTAAGGAAGTCCGCCGCAACTTTTACGACTTGACAAGCGGAGTTCCGTATGTTATAATACAACGGAACAAATCAGGAGTGAATGAACAAATATGAATAAAAACAAAACCACGGAAATCGACGCCAAAGCGCTGATCAAAGGGAAGCTTTCCCGCTATTTCGGCGTCGCGCCCTCCGAAGCGACCAAAGAACAGATCTATAAAGCCGTCGTCATGAGCGTTCGGGACATTATGCTGGAAAAGAGACAGCAGTTCCATATCGAGACGAAGGCAAAAAAAGCAAAGAGGGTTTACTATCTCTGCATGGAGTTTTTATTGGGGCGTTCGCTCAAAAACAGCGTTTTTAATCTGGGTGTAAAAGATGTCTTTGAAGAGGCCTTGAAACCTTACGACGTAACGCTTTCCGATTTGTACGAGCTGGAACCCGACGCAGGCCTCGGCAACGGCGGACTGGGGCGTTTGGCGGCGTGTTTTCTCGACGCGCTCGCATCGGGGGATTATCCTGCGATGGGCTTTTCCATCCGTTACGAATACGGGTTGTTCAAGCAAAAAATCATCGAGGGCTGGCAGACGGAGCTTCCCGACGTATGGCTTCCCGGCGGCGAAGTGTGGCTGACCCAGCGAAGCGACAATATTTATACGGTAAAATTCGACGGTTACGTAGAGGAAAAATGGACGGAGCACGGTCTGGAGACGGTATATCGCAATGCAAAGGAAGTGCAGGCGATCGCCTATGATATGATGGTATCGGGCTTCGACAGCAAAGCGGTATCCGTTTTAAGGCTCTGGAAAGCGAAAAGCGTACAAAACTTCGACATGAAGCTGTTTTCCCAGGGCGATTATAACGCGGTGATGCAGGAGGACAACGAAGCCGATCTGATTTCCAAAGTGCTCTATCCCGCGGACAATCACGTGGAAGGAAAGTCTCTGCGCTTAAAGCAGCAGTATTTTCTCGTTTCCGCTTCCCTGCAAAATATTCTGAAAGATCATAAACGCAGATACGGCTCGATCAGGCTTTTGCCGCAGCTGGCGGCAATCCATCTCAACGATACGCATCCCGCTTTGGCCGTTCCCGAACTGATGCGTCTTTTGATCGATGAAAACGGCATGAGCTGGGAGGAAGCGTGGGCCGTCACCACCTCGGTTTGCGCCTATACCAATCATACGGTGCTGGCGGAAGCCCTGGAGACCTGGCCCGAAGACCTGATCGCCCGCAAACTGCCCCGTATTTATTCTATTCTGAAAGAAATAAACCGCCGTTTCTGTGAAGATCTCTGGAAGCGCTTCCCAGGCGATTGGGATAAGATTTCCCGCATGGCAATCATCTCCTATAACGTCGTGAAGATGGCGAATTTATCCGTGTATGGCTCCCATTGCGTCAACGGAGTATCAAAGCTGCACAGCGACATTATCAAGAAGAGTATTTTCCGCGATTTTTACGACTATACGCCCGAAAAGTTTACCAACGTGACCAACGGAATCGCGCACAGGCGTTGGCTGAATCAGTCCAATCCCGAGCTTTGCGCGCTGCTCAACGAATGTATCGGGGAAGGGTATGCGAAGGACGCTTCCAAGCTGGCGGACTTCAAAAAATTTGAAAACGACGACGGCGTATTGGAGCGGCTGGATGAAATCAAGGCGCTCAAGAAACAGCAATTTGCCGATTATGCCTATAAAAAGCAGGGGATCGTCATCGATCCGACAACCGTCTTCGACGTACAGGCCAAACGGATGCACGAATATAAACGCCAGCTTCTCAATGTCCTGCACATCGTTACCGACTATTTGGCCCTGAAAGAAAATCCCGAGCTTCCGGTGCTGCCCAAAACGTATATTTTCGCCGCCAAAGCCGCGGCGGGATACTATATGGCGAAGAAGATTATCAAATTGATCTGCTTTATTTCGGAGGATATCCGTCAAAACCCCAAGCTCCGCGAAAAGCTCAACGTCGTATATATGGAAGATTACAATGTCACGATGTCCGAAATGCTGATGCCTGCTTCGGAAGTTTCCGAACAGATCTCTTTGGCAGGAAAAGAAGCGAGCGGCACGGGAAATATGAAATTCATGATCAACGGAGCGCTCACCGTAGGGACGCTGGACGGCGCAAACGTAGAAATGGCGGAACACGTAGGCGAAAAAAACATCTTCATTTTCGGGCTGAAGGCCGACGAAGTTTCCCAGATTTGGCGTAACGGTTACTCTTCCAGCGTGTATTATAATCAGGATCCGATGCTCCGCAAGGTAATTGAAGCCCTTATCGTAGGGTTCCGCGGCGAATCCTTTTCGGATATTGCCAATTATCTCCTTACGGGCTCTCCCGTCGCCGATCCCTATATGTGTATGGCGGATTACGAATCCTATATCGGTACGCAGCAAAAAATCTCCGAGCTCTACGCCAACGACAAACGCACCTGGAATCAGATGTCCCTGCGGAATATCGCCGCAGCGGGATATTTCTCCGCCGACAGAAGCATAAAGGAATATGCCGATAATATCTGGCACCTTAAAGCTCTCCGCTAAATCGAAAACAGAACATTCTTTTGCAAAAAGCTGTAAAAATGTTTTTACAGCTTTTTGTCAGGTAACAGAACTTTTATAACAAAAATTCGGGTCAAACATATGAACGTCTATTTCAACCCTTTGGATAAGGCCTGCAAAAGTATTACGGGCGGCGTCCGTCAGGGCGATAAACTGCAATTCAATATTTTTTATCTCAAAGAAAACTTTACCCGGGGAGAGTTTTTTTCGTTGCGTACACCGCTTTGGGGGGAATGCGAAACGCCTGCCTCGGAGGCGACGTTGTCTTTGGGAAAGGACGGGGAAGAAAGGAGTCTCTATCCGTTACGCAAAACGTCCTACGGGTGGACAATCAGCCTTAAAATTAACGAAATCGGGCTTTATTATTATAATTTCGTTATAGACGATTTCTATTTAACCATGGGGAAAGGGCGTTTCGGACAGCTATCGGGAGAAAAAAAGCCGGAGTTTCAGTTGCTTGTTTTTGCGGAAGATTACACAACGCCCGATTGGTTTAAGGGGGGAATTCTGTATCAGATCTTTCCGGATCGCTTTTGCAAGGTAGGTAATATGCCTGACATAGCAGGAAGAATACCGCGTTTTGATTGGGGCGGAACGCCTTCGTATAAACCCGACGAAAAGGGTAAAATTCTCAACAACGATTTTTTCGGGGGAAATTTTAAGGGGATACAGAGCAAGTTGAAGTATCTGAAAAGCCTCAGCGTTTCGGCGATCTACTTAAATCCGATTTTTGAAGCGGCATCCAACCATCGTTATGATACTTCCGATTACAGAAATGTCGATCCGATACTCGGTACAAAGGAAGATTTTCAAAATTTGGTTGTGGAAGCGAAAAAATATGGAATTCGGCTTATTCTCGACGGCGTTTTTAACCATACGGGAGATAACAGCGTATATTTCAATAAATACGGCCTTTATCCTTCGATCGGCGCTTATCAATCCAAAAATTCTCCCTATTATTCGTGGTACACCTTTCAGGAATATCCCGATAAATACAACAGCTGGTGGGGCATTGATATTCTGCCCGAAGTAAATGAAGAATCGGAAAGCTATCAGGAGTTTATTCTGGGAGAAAACGGCGTCTTGAAGCATTGGCTTTCCTACGGGATCGGCGGATACAGGCTGGACGTGGCGGACGAGTTGCCCGATTTTTTCTTAAAAAAGCTGCGAACGACAGTTAAAACGGCAAATCCCGAAGCAGTCATTATCGGCGAAGTATGGGAAGACGCTTCAAATAAAATCGCTTATTCCAAGCGGCGGGAATACCTTCAGGGCGGCGAACTGGATAGTGTGATGAACTATCCGCTCAAGGATGCAATCATTCATTTTATCGTTACGGGTAACGCAGAAAATCTCGTCGATACCATACGTATGCTGTGCGACAATTATCCCAAGCAGACGTTGGATGCTTTAATGAATATTCTGGGTACGCACGATACGGCGCGTATTCTTACGGTATTAGGCGGAAAGTCGTGCTATACAAAAGATGAAATGGCTTCTGTGCAAATGCGTCTCACCGAAAAAGAAAGAAAGCTTGCGATAGAAAAAGTAAAAATGGCAGCGTTGCTTCAATATACTTTGCCCGGCGTTCCTTGTGTTTATTACGGCGACGAAAATGCGGCGGAGGGTTACATCGATCCGTTTTGCCGCGGATGTTTTGATTGGGAACACTTGAACGGCGAGCTGATTTCCTATTATCAAAAGCTCGGTAAAATCCGAACCCGATTCAGAGAAATTTTTTGCTCGGGCGAATACGAGGAAATTTATCAAAGAAACGGCTGTTTTATTTTTCGAAGATTTAATTCGAATACAGAAATCTATATTTATGTCAACAATTCGTCCGAAGGCTATTTTATAAATTTTTCGGGAAATTATCTTGAGCAGCTTCAAAATATCGCTTTTGAAAACGTATTTGAAATAAAGCCTGATTCTTTTGGAATATTCTCAAAAGCAGAAATTTAAGCTTTTTTCCTTTGTTTTGTCTGTTTTTAACCGTAACTATTCGTAAAACCTGTATTTTGCAATTATAGCCGTTAACCCTTGAAAATCGTTCGTAAAATGCCCTTGTAAACGCGATAGGGCATACAGACAAGGAAAGGACACACTTGAAAGGGGAAAGCCCTTAAAACGCAAATAAACGCTTAAAACACAAAAAGACATTCCCCGCAGGGATTGCCTTTTTTTTTCATGTCCGTTGATCCAGAGCGAGAGGGTAGGAAAAAAACTCACTTCCTCAAACCAAGCGAAAGCGCAGGAAAACAGCCAGAGCGAAGCGAAAAAAGGGGTATGGGGACGAGTCCCCATAAACAGCCAAGAGGAGAGCCGAAGCGAGCAAGAGAGCAGAGAGCCGACGAAGGCGGGAACGTGCAGCCACCTGCACCACCATTAAACAGCCAAAAGAAAAGCCGAGGGAAGCCCTCGGCCAAAATAGAACGGTTGAGAATAAAAGCGCGCCCGTCCTGGGCGGGCTTTGTCGCGCTAGGCCATGCCGAGCGACAAGCCCGACGGCGCGCCCTCAACCAAGCCCCGCGAAAGTTCGCAGTTCCGACGTCGGAATTATTACAGCTTAAAAGTTCCCGAGTTGTGGAAGTTGTTGAAACTGTCCTTAATGGAAATCTTTTTTCCGCCCTCATCTTCCAAGCCAAGAAGATAGTCCGAGGTTACGTCAAAGTATGTCGCAAGTTCTCTAATATAGCTTATTTTAGGCTCACTTATTCCATCGCACCAATTACAAACACTTTGTTTGCTACAGCTTAATTCTTTTGCAAGGCGATATTTTGTAATTTTATTTTCTTTTAATAGCTGGTTTAGTCTTACAGCGAAAATATCCATTTATTACACCTCAAAAAAATTATACTAAAAAAATGGACTAAACGTTTGACAAGTCCAGTGCAATAGACTATAATAAAGTAGTCCATTGAGGTGGACTAAAATCCTTGCAAACTAAAAGTGGTCAAAACGCCTGGAAAAGGGCGTCGAGATAAAGAAAAGAGCTTTTACCGAATGCAAGGCGGTGAAAGCTCTTTTTTCAGGAGGTGAGCCTCCAAAAACAAGCCCGCCCCGGCAAAAAGGGGAAAGGAGAAGCAGAAATGACAGAAATAGAGGTAATGCTGACGAAAAAGCAAGAGGCAGAACTGAAAAATTGTATGGAGATGTTGAAAAAAGAGGATTATGCGTGGGAGCTTAAAAACTGTGAATATTCCGATTTTGAACGATATGTTTTTGCGCGAGCGGCGGGTTGGCTGTGGAGTTCAAAAGTACCGTTTACAGCGGCGTATAACGTTATACGAGCGTTTGCCCTTTCGTATTGGGATAAGGAGAAAGGCGAATGAGAAAATATCGGTTAGATTGCTACACTGAATTGCAGTACCGGGGCGAAAAACCCGCAATGGTGTTATGGTTCGACGAAGAAGGGAAAGCAATCCAAGAGGGCGCGGAATGGGTGGAATATATTCACGGTTATCCGGCCGGGGCGTGGTTCGGAGTCACGGCGGAAGAGGAAACGGAATATTTTTCGGGCGTGCTGGAAAGTGCGAGCGCAAAAGAGCGGTTGCCGAACAAATGGAGAAAAAGTGCATGGAGCAGATAAAAGTATATCGGTTAGCGTTAAAAGCGGTGGAGCGGGATTTGGATAATACAACGCGGCAAATACAAGAAAAGCCGGAATTAAGGAAATATCTGATGCCGGAACATGAAGAATTGATAGAAACGCGAAAAACGTTGATAAAGAAAATCGACGATTTGGCGAATAAGTAAAACGGCGCGAACGGGGTAATCCGAAAAAAATAAAAAGACAGCGCGGAGAGACGGCAAAGGAGACGAAAGAAGCATGGCCAGACGGAGAGAGCCCGAAAAGGGAGTGGTGGAACTGTTTGAAGACGTAATCAATACGTTTTTAGAAAACGAGGATTTAAGCGAGCTGTATTTTAGCATGGGAAACATGGAGATACGGTACCAGCGGAAAAATTCGTCGGGAATTACGATAGAATTTGCGGAATCAGACCCAGCGGAACGCGAGGAGGGGGAAGAATGAAACGAGAGAATATACGGAAAGTGCGGGAAGTATCGAACGGAATAAAGCAGATCAGGGAGCTGCAAGCGGCGGAAGCGGTGCTAATGAAAACGGTAATCGAGAAAGTAAAAGAGATAACGGAAAGCGAAGGCGAGACGGAGGAGAGTCAAGGACTGTTAAAGGCATTGCAAAAGCTCGAACAATAGAAGGAGACAAGGAAAAAAATGACACAAGCAAATATAGAGAGGTTGTCGCAGTTGAGCGAGGAACTGAAAGAGATAGCGGATTTAATGAACGGGGAGAGTGAGGAGACGGAGAGCGCGGAAATAAGTTTTACCCCAAACGCACCGAAGGAAGCGAAAGAGGAAATAACGGAAATCGTGATTTATTTTCGGAGATACCAGGAGGGAAAACGCCGTTTAAGGGAATTAATCCCGAAGCTGGAAGAAGTCAAGCGAAAAGAAAAAGAGCAAAATAATAAAGCGCTGGCGGAATTAATCGCGGAGCTGAAAAGGCACGCGAGATAACAAAGCCCACAAACTCGGCATAGCGGGCGCCGTGTTGAAAGTAAGAAGTGAAAGACCCGCCCCACGCCCGAAAGGCGAAAGGAGGCACCCCCTATAATAAGCGAGGCGGGGGAAACCCCGCCGAGAGCCTTCAAAGAAATAAACGTAAAGGAGCGGAGCGAATGGAAACGCGAACGGGAGAAAACAGTCGAATATGGAAAGAAGCGGAAGCGGCGGGGATAGACGTTTCCGCGCTAATCGCGGAAGCCCTGAAAGGGAAGTTGCCGCAGATAAAGGAACTGCCGAAAGTGCAGGAACTGGAAGTATTGGCGATCCCTGAAAGCGAGCAATTGAAATGGTGGGAAACAACGCGGGGAGAGATCGAGCAGATCAACGCGGGAGAACGAGCGTCGATCGACGCATTTTACTTTAGAAATCTGTGGCGGATAAAGTGCAGTGCATACAGCTACATGCGAAAAAACGAGCACTTAAAGAAAATCATCGGATATGAGGATTTAATAAATCAGTATTATATAGACCTGGCTTCAGGGTTGTTGAAGTTCGGGGCATGGGATAAAAGTATCGGCAAAGCGATGTATCATTCGTTCAGATATGCGGCGGTGGGTGGAATAGACGAAGTATATGACGTGTCATTCGGTGTAAAGGCGAAAGACGAAGAAAGCAAGCGGGCAGAGTTATGGACGCTGGAACGGAGCAAGCGTGCGGATATAATCATGAAGTATCACAATGCAAGCGGAGGCGGGGAAGAATGTCGAAAGCAACGGAATTAAGGCTATTACAAAATCAACGCAGTATAGACGCGGGTATAGACTATCACCACCGAAGCGGAGACAGTGAGGGAAGTGCGGGGAACATGTTAGACCGCTATGCGCAGAGTGAAAGCGCGGAAGAAGAATACTTCGAGGGTGAGGAGGAAGGAGCGCGGGAAGTGTTCGCGCGAGCGTTTGGGCTGTATCTGAAAAAGACGTTGACGGGGAAAGAGCGGAAATTTCTGAAAGGAATATTAGCGGGGAAAGAGACCCCCGCGGCGATCGGAAAGGCATTGGGCGTGAAATGGTTCGAATGCCTGCAGGAAATCCAGCGAAAAGCGTTCAATAATGCGGAGGCGTTCGGGCGAGTGGTGCAGTTGTCTGGCTGGAGCCGAGCGCAGGAATTTTCGGAAACGGTGTTTAAGCGGTTGGAGTTGTTGAAAGGTGGAGCGGAGCTGAACGAGCTCTTGCCGCAAAACAGAGCGGTTATGAAAAAGCGGGAATATAGGCGGGAATGGGCGCGGGCACATTCTGAAAAAATGCGGGAATGGGTTCGGAAATGGCAGAAAGCAAATCCCGAAAAGGTGCGGGAAAGGGCAAAGGAATATAAAAAAAGACACTCTGAAAAAATAAAAGAAGATCGGAAAAAGTGGAAAGTGTCTCGTCCTGAATATGTTCGAGCAAAACAAAAAGAATACGTATCAAGACATCACGAGCGTTTGCTTGCATGGCAGCGGGATTATGATAGAAAACGAATAGCGGAAAAGCGAGCAACGGGAGAATATGAAGCGTATTTGGAAGCTCGTCGGGAACAAGCACGCAAGAGATCCGCGAAGAAGAAAGCGGCAAAAGCGTTGGCGGGGCTCATGCAGGCGAGCCAAGAAGAAAGCCAAAACAACCAAGCTCATACAGAGTAACCTCTTTGAAAAGCGCCCCCCCGAAGCCGCGGAAGCGGCCAAGGGGGGAAGCCTTGATATTATAGAAATAACTCAACGCGCGAATTGCCAAAAGTCGGGGGACGTCGAACATGGATTTAGCGGAAATCAAGTCAAAATTAAACGCAAAAGAGAAGTTCGGCAAAGTTACCCGTCGGATAAAGAAAAACGATACCATCGCGGATTACTACATGCAACTGTACGAGGAAACAGAGGACGAAACATTGCTCCGCTGGGCGGATAGAATAAAAAGCTGTTGTAAGCTGTGGGACGTGGATTATTACCGCTTCCAGGGCGTGAAAGACATCAAGCGCACAAATCTATGCCGAAGCCGCTTTTGCGACAACTGCGGCAACGCCCAGGCCATACAACGGGAAAACAAATACGCGCCCTTCCTGGACGCGCTGGCAAGGCTCTATGATATTTATCACGTGGTTGTAACCTGGCCGAACGCCATGCCCGAAGAACTTCTTCCGTCCGTGAATAATGCTTATAAGCAATTCGCCTATCTGATACGGCTATTTACGGGCAACACGAAAATCAAGGGTATCAGCTTCGAGGGCTACGGCTTCCTTGGTGCGGTGCGGGCCCTGGAAATCACAAAGAACAAGTACGACGGCACGTTCCACCCGCATTTTCATTGCCTGTTTATACTCAAAAAAGGCTTGCGTCTGGATCAACGCCGAAAGCACGTCAACTCGTTCAGCTTTTCAAACCCCGACATCAAGAAATCCCACAAAAAAGACTACGGACAACCGCAACGGTATTTCTCGGATTTTGAAATCCTGCTTCAAAAAATTTGGTATCTGCGTTTCAACGGCATAAAGGTCACGAGGGACAGTATCAGCAATCTGAAAGAGGGCTACTCGGTGATATGCGACAACGCCGAAGGGAAGTATCACGAAGTGTTCAAATACGCCACGAAAGGCATATTCAAGGAAACGGAGGACGGAACGCCCCTTAACGGTTACAACGATTTTGTGCCGCTGTTCTATACGCTGTACCGTCGCAAGCTCATTCAAGGCTACGGACTACTCAACAAATACAAATTCGAAATTACGCTCGAACTCGATGCGAAAGCCGACGAGGAATACAACCGCATTATAGACGTGCTTCGGGAATTGGAAAGCCCCGAACGGGTATTCGAGTATCTGACGGAAATACAACATCAATTACAGACAAAAGAAGTAACATACATATCCCGCGCAAGTGTTGCGCAGCTCATGGCGGACGAAAATGAAGAATGAAGAATACACGCTCGGGGAATGGCTGTCCTTGTGGTATAATACCTATAAAAAACCGCGTTTGAAACCGCGCAGTTTACGAAACATAGAACAAATGATACGATTACATACGCCCGAATGGTTTAAGGCAATGGTAATGCGTGAAATAACGGCGTTTGACGCGGATAGGGCGTTATCAGAACAACCGCCCAGCCGTACAGCCGTTTACACTCGTCAAGTGTGGCATGCGGCATTTCTCAAAGCCTGTGCGCTGGGTATCGTGGAAAGTAACGTGATAGATTTTACGGAGCGAATAATGTATAAGAAGAAAAAGAGTAAATCCTTAACAATAGCGGAGCAAACCGCATTTTTTGAGAAGTTGGAAAAGAGCCGTTATCGCTGGCTTATGCTGTTCTACCTGTTGACGGGTGTTCGCCGTTGTGAAGCGTTGTCCATTGAGTGGAGCGATATAAACGAGGAAGAAAATATCATACATATCAAAGGGACAAAGACGGAAGAAAGCGACCGACATATATTATTAACGCCCGATATAAAATTTGTCTTGGAGCAACAGAAGAAGCAGAACGACCAAGAAAAGGACATGAGAGCGCGAGGAAGATACCACAAAGCCCCCGAAAGTATTGTGTTCCCGTTCGCGGCGCAACAAGTGAGCCGAGAATTTAAGAAGTTATGCGGCGGTCATCACCTGCACGAGCTTCGGCATACGTTTATAACAAGGTGTTGCGAAAGCGGCGTCAATCCGTCTGTGTGTCAACAACTTGTCGGGCACGCCACGGGCGATATGATTATGAACGTTTATATGCATGTCATGGACGAGTTTAAGAGAAAGGAAGCGGCAAAGTTCACGCTTTTTCCGAAATTCTAAAATCGTGGTGTAGGTAAAAACGGCAAAAAAGAGCATGAAAAAAGACGGGTAAAAACCCGCCTGAAAGCTGGCGCAGAGAAGAGGATTTGAACCTCCGGTAGGCTTCAGACCTACACACGATTTCCAATCGTGCTCCTTAAACCACTCAGACATCTCTGCATAAATGAGGCTTTCACTTCGGAAAGCCATTTAATATTACATGATCTTACAAAAAAAGGCAAGTGTTTTTGCCCTGTTTTTTGAAAATTCTAAAAAAATTTATAGAGCTCAGCCCGCAGTTTCCCGTGTCCCTTGCGCTGAAACTGTCTGGGCAGCGTCCGACTTATAGCAGTCGCATGCCGCGCCGCTGGGCAAAAAGCCTGTATCCGAACATTTTTTGCATTTATACTGCGGCGTTAACCGACTTTCGGGTATTCCCATGCTTTTAAGGATATCGGCGCGTTCCGCCGTAAGCTCCGATTGCTTTTCCTTGAGTTTGGGCAGTTTTTCCGGCTCGAAAACCTCCGCTTTGGCCAGCGCGATCTCCATCCGTGAAAGCTCCGTCGAAATTTCCTTGAAACGGGAATTGGAATTGGCTTTTGCAACATATTTGTCTGCGACGGACTGCGCGCGTTCGCGGAGCAGTGCGTAATATCTTTCGCGGTCCGCCTTGGCGTTGACCGCTTCCACTGCGGGATTGACGTAACTCGGCTTTGTCACGGAAGCCCGTTCGGGGATATTGCCCGGCGCCATAACGCCCGTGTGCTTCCAATCGGAAAGAATCTTATTCATATAGGGGATAGGGTTGCCGCTGCCCGCCGAACGCTTTGCCGCCTCGAGGATCATTTCGTCCGAGAAATTCCACGAATGCCACGTCTCGATCAGCGAGAGATTGGCGGCGCTCTTTTTGAGACTGCCGCAGAACCCTTGAATGCGCGTAAACAGCTTAAGCTCGCCGTTTTTGACGCCGAGATATTCCGATACGCTGTCCTTGGAGACCACGCCTGCGGAAAAGAGCTGCTTTACCAGCTCGTGCATGCCGTCGAAGCTGTTTCGGTCGGTACGCAGGCAAAAGAGCGCGATATCCGAAAGGGAGCTTTCCTCGTAGCCGCAGTTGTACCATTTTTCCGTGTATTCGTCGATATAGGGCGCGGGATTACTGACCTTGACGCCCAGCTTGCGGCCGATGCGGAAGGTGAGGGAGGCGAGGAGATCGCGTTGGGAAAGATAATTCCCCACGTCGTCCTGCGCGGTTTTTCCCTTTTCCGCAAGCTCGGAAAGCAGTAGATCGAGGCTTTCCGCGTTGCCTCGCTTGAGGTGCTTCGCCGCCTCCAGGATAGCCGCTCTTTTGAAGCCGTAGCTCTCCGTCCATTTTTCATAAAGCGCGTAATCGGATTCGTCGGGCTTTTTGAAGATGGAAAGCGCGTTGAACACGGCGATGAGATCGCCCTCGTGCGCATTGTAATTGCTTAACTCCCTTTCCACCTGTTCGTAAGTGATCCAGCCGTTGCGGATAAATTTTTTCGCCTTGTTGAAAATATAGGACGGGGAGACGCTTTCGCCCTGCTTGTTGATACAGTATTCCGCAATCAGCAGAAACGCCTGCGGCTGTATGTCGTTTTCGTCGAGAAAGTGCATATATTTGATGGAGTCGTTGTAGGAGACGAATTTCCCCACCTGCTGCATCTTGCGCTGAAGCTCCTTGTTGAAATCCGCGTACTGTTCGTAACGCACCTTTTTCGGCCTGCCGACGGCGGAACGCACGGGAAGATAGCTGACGGCGAAGGGATCGCGCGAAAGGATTTCCACAAGATCGTAATCCTCCCAGAACTCGAACGCTTCCTCGATTTTTTCCTTGGTCGTCTTTAAGACCTCCGCGAGGGAAAATACGTTGAAGTCGGAGTCGGAATTCTGGCACAGATACAAACCGTAGAGATACACCTTTACGGCAAAACCGTCCGCGTCTGGCATATATTTCGTGACGAATTGATTTTCGACCGTCGTAAAGGCGTTCTCGTTGAATTCTTTTGAAAAGGAACAAAATGACATGATGGGCGCTCCGCTTTGTTTATCTGAAAAATTTCGTTCTTTGTCTGAAGTTTCCTTGATTTCTCGGAAGAAATGTTGTATAATAAAACAGTATAAGCGCCCTGCCGCTTCGGGGCGTATGTCCATTATAGCCGTTTTCCACGGCAAAAGCAAGGTATTTTGATTTGCATTTTGCAAAAATTTCCGAAAGTTAAAGAGGCTGGGAGGCATCGCGGATGAGGATTTTGCACACTTCCGATTGGCATATCGGCAAAAGGCTGATGGGGCGGGAACGCCTGGACGAACAGTCCGCGGCGCTCGACGAGATCGTCGGCATCTGCGAAAGAGAGGAAGTGGAGCTCGTCCTGGTGGCGGGAGATATTTTCGATACCTACCTTCCGAGCGCGGAGGCGGAGGATTTGTTTTTTTCCAAAATCAAGGCGATGGCGGGAGAAGACCGCGCCGTGCTCCTCATCAGCGGCAATCATGACGACGGCGTTCGGCTGTCCGCCGCCGCGCCCCTGTCCGAAGAGCTTGGGATTTATATCGTCGGGAATGCAAGAAAACCCTTGCCGATAAACGCCCGAAGGCGGGTTCGTCCCGTGCGTTCGGGCGCGGGGTTCGCCGTATTTGAAAACGACAGGGGTGAAAAAGCGTTCGTCAACGCCCTGCCCTACCCCAACGAGGCGAGGTTCAAAGAAGAAAAATCCGATCTGTCGTTTGCGGAACGTATGAAAAAGTGGATCGACGAGGGGGAAGCGGAAAATCCCGAACGTCTTCCTTCCGTCTTTTTATCCCATATTTTCGTGGTCGGCGGGGTCACCTCGGAAAGCGAGCGCGAGATCGACCTCGGCGGCGCGCGGGCGGTGCCGCTCGACGTTTTGCCTAAGAGCGACTATATCGCGCTCGGGCATTTACATAAGCGTCAGCACATGGGAAAGGGACACTGCTATTACAGCGGTTCGCTTTTGCAGTATTCCTTCGACGAGGCAAACGGCGAAAAGGGCGTCAAGGTGTTTGATCTCACTGCAAAGGGCGTGGAAAATTTGCGGGACGTGGCGTTGAAGTCGGGGCGCAGACTGGTGCGGCTGGAGGCGGAATCTCCCACGCAGGCCGAGGAGCTTTTGTTTCTCTATCCCGACGCGCTGGCGGAAATGCGGCTGCATCTCAGCTCGCCGCTCACTTCGGCGGAAGCCGCCGCGCTGTCCGCGCACGAAAACCTCGCGTCTCTCATCGCCGAGGTAAACGAAACGGGAACGCTGGAATTCGAATCGAGAAAGGGATTTTCCGACTCGCGCCTGTTTGAGGAATTTTACCGCGCGCAATACAACGAGCCGCCGAAAGAGGAGCTGAAAACGCTGTTTTTGTCGGTGCTTCAGGAGCTGGAAAAATAATCTCTTTCGCCAAAAGAGAAAAAATCGCCCGTCGGGTATCTCCCGAAGGAAAAAAGTATATATAAATAAGATAGTAAAAAACAAAAGGAGGACGCGCATGAGGCCCGTATATCTCGAATTTTGCGGCATCAACAGCTTTTCGGAAAAAGCGGAAATAGATTTTACCAAGCTGTTGGACGGCGGCCTGTTCGGCATTTTCGGCGATACGGGCAGCGGCAAAAGCACCATTCTCGACTGTATCCATTTCGCGCTTTACGGGAAGATCGAGCGTTCCTCCGGCACGGACAGCATCAATTATAAATGCGACAAGGCGTACGTGATTTATGCTTTCGAGATTTTGGAACAGGGAAAGCGGCGCGCCTATCGCGTCCGCCGCGAGCGCCGTAGAAAAAACAACGTCGCAAAGGCGTTTTTGGACGAATACGACGAGGACGGCAATCTTCGGGGACTCGCCGAGGGCGTGGGCGAGGTGGATAGGCGGATCGAGGAGATCGTGGGGCTGAGCTTCGACGATTTCAAAAAATGTATCGCTTTGCCGCAGGGGGAATTTGCGGGGCTCGTCAAGGCTAAGCCCTCGGAACGGCTTCAGCTGGTTTCGCGGCTGTTCGATCTCGAAAAATACGGAGACAAATTATCGGCGACGATCCGTTCGCGCAGTGAAAAAACGTCGAACGAAGCGGGCCTGCTGCTTGCGAAAATGCAGGAGAACGCGGGCGGAAGCGAGGAGACGATTCGAGCGGAGACGGAAAAGCTCCGTCTGGCGCGGGAAGAATTGAAAGCCGCGGATAAAGCGCTTGCGGAGACGGAAACGGCGCTGGAGCGCGAGCGGCGCCGCGCGGAAGAAAAGAAAAAATACGACGAGGCGTGTCTGAAGCTGGCGCGCGCGGAACAAAAGCTGGGCTTTTTTACGGAAAAGCGGAGAAAGGCGGAAAAGTTCCCCGCGGCGGCGGCCGTGGCGGAGCGCGCGGCCCTGCTTGCAAAATGCGTGCGGGAGAAAGGGCTGGCCATATCGGAGACGGAAAAGGCGGAGACGGCCTTGTCGGCTGCGGAAAAAGATCTCGGGGTGCGCAAAAGACAGCTGGAGGAAAGCGGCGTCGAAGCGGAGATAGAAAAACTGACGGGCAATCTGGCGACTTTGGCCGCCGCGGAAGCGGATATCGCCGCCTGCCGCGCCGCCGAGAACAAGCTGATCGAGTGTCAGGAGGCCTACCGCAGTCTGAAGGACAAATTCCCCGAAGAGGATTTCGACGGCTTGTTAAAGGCCAACGAAGCCGCGCGGTCGGCGTTGGGCGCGGACGAGTCGTTTACGGAATTTCTTCGGCACAACTTCAAGGGGGTTCTTCTCTTTGAGACGTATGCGGAGTTCAGGCGCGACCTTTCCGCTCTGGCCGAAAAATATCCCCAAACGAAGGGGGACGTGGCGGCGCTTTTAGGGAAATATACGCTTGAGAAGGGCACGGGCGGTTCGTTCGACCTTGTCGCGGCACAGCGGGAATTCAAGCGAATAGAGGAAAGGCGCAAGGCGCTGCTTCTGGAGAGGGAAGGCATCGAAAACAGGAAAAAGGCGTACGAGGACAACGAGCGGAAAAAGGCGAACGTCACCGAGGACGGCAGGCATTACCGCGAACAGCTGGAATTTGCGAAAAAGAAAATCGAGCGCGTCAAAGATCTCGGTTCGGTTGAAGCGCTTAAACGGAATATAGATACGCTGAAGGCCGCCAAGAAGGGCGCGGAGGAAAAGATACGCGCGCAGGAAGAAAGGATCGCGGAGCTGAAAGCGAAGCGGGAAGCGCAGAAAGCCCTGGCCGCCGTGCACGAGACGCGGGAAAGGGAAACGAAGGGAGAAATAGAAGCGCTGCTGAAGGAAAACGGGTTTTCGTCCGTCGCGGAAGCGCGGCTGCTTGCGGCGGAAATCGGGGACGCCAGGCGCACGAAAGAGGAATGCGACGCTTTCTTCGAGGAGTACGCCGTATGGAAGAAAAGGCGGGAGGAAATTTCTGCGGAAAGCTTCGACGGCTTTTCCGAGGAAAAGCTGGCGGCGCTGGAAAGCGGAAAGCGGGAGCTCGCCCTCCAAAAGGAAGCCCTGCTTCGCCTGGTCGCGGTCGGCGAGAAAGAGCTGGAGCGGCTGACGGCGCTTCGGGAAAAGTACAAGGGGCTGGAAAAGGAGCTGAAAGCGAAGGAGAAAGAGCGGGAGCTTTGGGAAAAGCTAAAACTGCTGACGGCGCGGGGAAAGTTTATGGAGTTTATCGCGTCGGAATACCTTCAGGAGATCTGCGTTTCGGCGAGTAAAACGCTTCTGTCTTTGACGGGCGGGCGGTATTATCTCAAGTACGACGACGAGTTTAAGGCGGGGGACAATTTCAACGGCGGCGCCTTGCGCGCCGTAAAAACTCTGTCGGGCGGCGAAACCTTTCTGGTCTCCCTGTCGCTGGCGCTGGCCTTGAGCGGCGCGATCTGCGCGAAATCCCTGCGCCCGATCGAATTTTTCTTCCTCGACGAAGGGTTCGGCACGCTGGACGAAAAGCTGGTGGACGTGGTGATGGACGTTTTGGAAAAGCTTCGAAGCAAACATTTTTCCATCGGTCTGATTTCACACGTCGAGGAGCTTAAGCACAGGATAGATAATAAAATTATCGTCTCGGGCGCGACGGACAGAAGCGGGTCATCCGTAAGGGTGGAAGCGTATTGAGAAAAGGACGGAAGTTATGATTTTAAGCGCCGTATCGGTATGGAAAAAATTTGATATGAGCAATCCTCTTTGTCCCAGCGAATGGGGGGGCACGGAGGACGCGGCCGCGGGCATGCGGTTCTGGAACGTCACTTATTACGGGCGCAAGGCAAACGACGGCAGCGTCCGCGTTTTCGCGCGCTTCGGAAAGCCCTCGGCAGGAGAGCGGTTTCCCGCCGTGCTGCTGCTTCCCGAGGCGGGCAAGCCGCTGGACGACGAGCTGTTGTATTATTTTATCGACAAAGGCTACGCCGTGCTCATGCCCGATTACAGCGGCGAGCGGGAAGGCGCCGCCGAAAACGCCCCCCGCACCGTGTATCCCGAATCCTTGAAATATGCCGATTTCGTGCGTGCGGGCGGGTACGACCGCGTGGATACCACGGCGGATGAAACCTGCTGGTTCGAGTGGATTTCCGTGGCGCTGTATTCCATCGAATATCTCAAGCAGAGGGGGGACGTTTCGGGGATCGGCGTGGTGGGAATACGGACGGGCGGGGAAATCGCCTGGAAGGCCATGCTTTCCCCCGACGTAAAATGCGGCGTGCCCATCAACGCGGCGGGCTGGCGCGCCTATCGCAACATCGGTAAATTTGCCGACAACGCGGAAATCAATATGAGCGACGAACGGCACCGCTATATCGCGGGGATCGAATCGCAGTCCTATGCGCCCTTCGTCAAATGTCCCGTGCTGATGCTCTGCGCCCTGCACGACGACGGATTCGATTACGACCGCGCGTACGACACCTATTCCAGGATCGGCTGCGAGGACGGAAACGCAATCGCCTATTCCGCGGACAGCGGCTCGTGCATCGGCCCCAACGCCCTGAAGGATTTGGATCTTTTTCTCGAAAAGCATTTGAAGGGGCGGGAGATTTATATTCCGAAATCCCTCAACGTGGCGCTGAAATTCGAGGACGATACGCTGAAGGCGGAGGTCGAGTACGACGACGGCGGAATCCTCGAGGAGACGGGGATTTATTATGCCGAATCCTCCGAAAAGACGAAGGCGACCTTCCGCGAATGGCACTGCGCTTTTCGCACGGAGGGAAAAAACGTCAAAAACGGGAAACTGAGCTGCGAATTGCCACGCTACAAGGGCGCGGCGATATCGTTCGTCTTTGCCTATGCAAAATATATCAACGGGTTCCGCGTGGCGTCCAAAATTGCGGCGAAACGGTTTGCCGACCCCGATCCGAAAGCGGTGAGGAGCCGCGTGCTCTATTCGGGCGAGGAAGTCGATTGCTTCGGCGTCGCGGGGTACGAGGATTACTCGATTGCGGATATCTTCCTCGAATGCGAGGCCGTGCCCAAGCTGGCGGAGGGGTACGGCAAAATCAAAGGAGCCTATTCGGTGGGCGGGATTAAGACGTATAAGATCAGTTCTCCCCGCTATGTGCCCGAGGAAAACGCGATGCTGGAATTTGACGTCTATTTCCGGAAGGACGGGGAGCTGAAGGTGTCGGTGGATATCGCGGACGAGGAAAACCGCACGGAGCGTTTCAGCTGTTTCGTGCCCGTCAGGGGCGGCGGCAAATGGAAGCGGATCATTCTTTCCCCCAACGAGTTCAAGGACGAGGGCATGGGCGCGCCGCTGAAGAGCTTTTCCCAAGGGCAGGCGCTGCTGTTCGACTGCGAGGACGAGACAAACGAATATGCGGTGACCAATATCCTGTGGCTGTAAAGGAGGATACCGTGTACGAGACAAACGAGATCGTGACGATGAAGAAGCCGCATCCCTGCGGCGGCAGAGAGTGGAGGATCGTGCGCGCGGGCGCGGATGTGAAGCTGTGCTGTCTCGTCTGCGGCAGGACGGTGACGCTGACGCGCGACGAGCTGAGAAAACGCGCGAAGCCTTCCGACGGGAAGAAAGGAACGGAAAGCGGAAAATGAAAGAAAGAGATCTGCGGGACGGCGAATTATACGAGTATCGTTACCACTATAAAAGCAATCGCTCCACCATGTGGTTTTACTGCATTCTGGCGCTTATCGTGGCGGCGGCGCTCTCCTTCCGCATCTACTGGACGAATACGTTCGGCGGGGTGCTTGTAGATGGCGAATCGATGTACGCGACGCTCACTACGGGAGACGAGCTGGTGATGAAATATAACGCCAAGCCCGAGCGCGGCGACGTGATCGTGCTGGACGTAAGGAAATACAATTTCCCCGAAAAGACGGAGTTTCTCATCAAGCGGCTGATCGCCACGGAAGGGGACGCGGTGAAGTGCGAGCATAGTCAGGTGTATATCCGCTATGCGGGCACGGATGAATTTGTCAAGCTGTACGAGCCCTATGCGTATTATGCCTACGATTACGGCTTCGCGCTTTACGAGGTGGGCGAGGGAGAAATATTTTTCCTCGGCGACAATCGCACCAACAGCAAGGACAGCCGCTATAAGGAGGGGGATTCCCATTTCAGCGACCGCCTCTACAAAGCGACCGACGTTTACGGCGTGGTTCCCGATTGGGCGATTAAGTATAAAGCGTTTTTGAAATATCTTCCCGGCATGCGGGTCAAATATTCCTGACGCGAAATAAAAAGATTATAATGAAATTTACGGAGGACAACAGATGATCAGGATTACATCGGACAGTACCTGCGACCTCGGTGAGCTGGTAAAAAAGCACGGGATCGCCTTAATGCCGCTGAAAGTCATTCTCGACACGGAGAGCTTCAAGGACGGCGTGGACATCGCGCCGAAGGACATTTTCGCCTTTGTCGCAAAGACAAAAATGCTGCCCAAGACCAGCGCGCCGAGCATAGAGGATTTCGTCGAGTTTTTTACGCGGCAGCTGAAGGACGCGGACGAGGTGATTCATTTTACCATTTCGAGCAAAGCTTCTGCTTCCTATTCCTGTGCGGCGACGGCTGCGAAAGAGTTCGGCGGCAGAGTGCGCGTGGTGGATAGTTACGCGCTTTCTTCGGGGCAGGGGCTTCTCGTCATGAAGGCGATCGATCTCCTCGGCGAGGGCAAAAGCGCGGCGGAAATCGAGGAGACGGTCAACGCGCTGAAGGAAAAGGTGAACACTTCCTTCGTGCCCGATCGGCTCGATTATCTCTACAAGGGCGGCAGGTGTTCGAAAATGGAAATGTACGGGGCGAATATCCTCAAGATTCACCCCATGATCGACATGAAGGACGGACAACTCGGCGTCAAGAAAAAATTTCGCGGCAAGATGGCCGTGTGCATTAAGTCCTACGTCGCGGAGCTTAAGGCGAGCTATCCCAAATACGATAAACGGCGGTGCTTTATCACCCATTCCAATGCCGATCCCGAGCTTGTCGAGCTTGCGAAAGAGCTTGTGAAAGCGGAATTTTCTTTCGAAGAGGTCGTGGAGACGGTGGCGGGTTCGGTGATCACGGGACACTGCGGACGGAATACTTTGGGCGTACTGTTCATCAGCGAATAGGCTTATTAATGACACAAAACAAGGAGAAAAAATGACAACGATTTACAACGACGGCGATTTCAATAAGATCCGTACGCAGAAACAGCGGGCATTTCAGGTGTTTTTGGGCGTAACGGCTGCCTATCTGGCCTTTTGTATCGGCTGGCTGATTTATTATGTTTCACTGCCCTATGCCGACCCCATGCAGACCCTTCCCAAAGTGTGCGTTTATGTCGCTTCGGCGCTGTACGTAATATTCGTCTTTCCCTTTATGGGTATCAAATATCACCGTATTCGCCGCTATTATAAAATGATTTATTATTTGTCCGAAGGGCTTAAGAATGCGGAGGAAAATTATTTTGTCGGCTTCGAGCGCAAGGAGCTTCAGAAGGATTACGTCGATGTAATCTCCTGTGTGTTTAAGACCTGGAACAGAAAAAAGAGCGAGTGGATGGAGCGCGAGGCGTATCTGGACAGCGAAAAGCCCCTGCCCGATTTCCGCAAAGGAGATTTGGTAAAATATATCGTCCAGAGCAATTTTATCGTGCAGTACGAGATTGTGGAACGCGGCGCCTTGCAGGAAGACGAGAGTTCGGAAGAGGATGGCGGCGAAGCGGCCGAAGAGGCCGCCGGGAAAGGCGCAGGCGAGGCTGTCGGAGCGGAAAATTCGGCGGACGGCGGCGGGACGGCGAGCGAAAGCGAACGGACAAAAAACGAGCGATAAGCGATATAAGGAGACACAAATGCGAGCGGTAGTTACGGTTACGGGCAAGGACAGGAAGGGCATCATAGCGAAGATCAGCGCGTTTCTTTCGGAAAAGAACGCGAACATCGAGGATATTTCCCAAACGATTTTGGGCGAATATTTTGCGATGATCATGATCGTGGATATTTCAAACGCGACGGAGGAGCTTGCCGTTTTGGCAAAGGAATGCGCGGAGCTCGGTAAAAAAATAGGCATGTCGGTGTATATTCAGCACGAAGATATCTTCAACGCGATGCACAACGTTTGAAGGGAGGGAGCGCATGTTTACTCAATTCGACGTTTTGGAAACCATCGACATGGTCGAGAGGGAGCATCTCGACATCCGCACGATTACCATGGGGCTTTCCCTGTTTTCCTGCGTGCGGAGCACCGCGGAGGAGACGGCGAAAAACGTTTACGATCTCGTATGCCGCCGCGCGGAAAAGATCGTAAAGACCGCGTCCGAGCTCTCGGGAGAATACGGTATCCCCATTGTCAACAAGCGGGTATCGGTGACGCCCGTCAGCCTGATTTCGGCGGCGTTTCCCGAAAAGGCGCCCCTGATCGGCAAGGCGCTGGACGAAGCGGCGGCGACGCTGGGGATCGATTTCCTCGGCGGATATTCCGCGCTCGTCCATAAGTCCACGGCCGCTTACGAGCGGACGTTTATCAAAACCATTCCCGAAGTGCTCGCTTCCACGCAGCGGCTCTGTTCCTCCGTCAACGTGGGTTCCACCCGTTCGGGGATCAATATGGAAGCCGTGAAGCTGATGGGCGAGACGTTTAAGGCCGCGGCGAAGCTGACGGCGGAGAAAGACGGCATCGGCGCGGCGAAGCTGGTCGCTTTCTGCAACGCGGTGGAGGACAATCCCTTTATGGCGGGCGCGTTCCACGGCGCGGGCGAAGCGGACGTGGTCGTCAACGTCGGCGTGTCCGGCCCCGGCGTCGTCAAGCACGCCCTCGAACAGATCCCCGACGCCGACCTTACGGAAGCGGCGGAAATGATTAAGCGTACCGCTTTCAAGATTACGCGCGCGGGTCAGCTGATTGCAAAAGAGGCCGCAAAGAGACTGGATGCGGAATTCGGGATCGTCGATCTGTCTTTGGCGCCCACGCCCGCGAGGGGGGATTCGGTGGCGCAGATTTTGGAGGAGCTCGGTCTCGAATGCGTGGGCGGACACGGCACGACGGCGGCGCTCGCCCTGCTCAACGACGCGGTGAAAAAGGGCGGCGTCATGGCCTCCTCCCGCGTGGGCGGGCTTTCGGGCGCGTTTATTCCCGTTTCCGAGGATATCGGCATGATCGAGGCGGCGGAAAAGGGCGAAATCAATCTCGACAAATTGGAGGCGATGACCTGCGTGTGCAGCGTGGGGCTGGACATGATCGCAATCCCCGGAGATACGCCCGCGACCACGATCGCCGCGATGATCGCGGACGAAGCGGCCATCGGCATGATCAACAACAAAACGACGGCGGTGCGGATTATTCCCGCCCCGGGAAAAGGCGTCGGCGGACAGGTGAATTTCGGCGGTCTTCTGGGCCGCGCGCCCATTCTGCCCGTGCATAACACGGACAGCAGCAGGTTTGTCCTGCGCGGCGGAAATATTCCCGCGCCCATTCACAGCTTCAAAAATTGACGAAAACCAAAGGAGTAGAAAAATAATATGGAAAGAAAAGACGTTCAGGAACAATACAAATGGGACCTTACGGTCATTTTCCCCTCCGACGAGGCGTGGGAAGAAGAATTCAAAGCGGTGGAAAAGGACTTCGCAGAAAGCGGACTGACGGGATTTCAGGGAAAACTCGGTGAGAAAACCGAGCTGCTCGGCTTTTTCCGTAAGCGCGACGCGCTGTTCCGCCGTATGGAGAAGCTGTACGTTTACGCCAACATGCGTCACGACGAGGATATCCGCATTTCCAAATACACGTCTTATACGGCGATGATGGGGACGCTCGTCTCCAAAATGATGGCGGATATGGCGTTTGTGGAGCCCGAGCTCACCGCGCTCAGCGAGGAAAAATTAAAGTCGTACATCGCCGACCCCGATTTTTCGGAATACGATTACATGCTGGAAAAGATCGAAAAATCCAAGGTGCACGTTTTGAGCGAAGGGGAAGAAAAAATTCTCGCCCTGGCGGGGGATTTTTCGGACGGCTTCCATACCGTGTTCTCCATGCTCGACAATGCCAACCTCAACCTGCCCAAAGGTAAATTCAACGGGGAGGAGGTGCAGATGAGCCACGGCATGTACGGCCTCGTGCTCCATTCGGGAACGCGGGAAGAGAGGGAAACCTGGTTCAAGACGTATTACCGCGCCTATATCAACCTCATCGACGCGATCACGCAGACCTATTACGGCAACGTCAAAAAGGACATTTTCTATAAGACGGCGCGGAAGTACGGCACCTGTATGGAAATGGCGATGGACGGCGAGGACGTCAGCCCCGTCGTCTATAACAACCTCGTCGAGTCGGTGCACGGCGCCCTGCCCGCCATGCATAAGTATATCTCCCTGCGCAAAAAAATCCTCGGCTTCGACGAACAGCATATGTACGATATCTATATGCCGCTCGTGTCCGACGCGGATATCAAGGTGCCCTTCGAGGAGGCGTACGAGCTTGTCGTCAAGGGACTTGCGCCGCTCGGCGAGGACTATCAGGCTCTGCTGCGCCGCGGGCTTGACGAACGCTGGATCGACGTCTGCGAGACGGAGGGCAAACGCAGCGGCGCCTATTCGACGGGCGTTTACGACACGCACCCTTACGTGTTGCTCAACTATCAGCAGACCACCAACGAGATTTTCACGATCGCGCACGAAATGGGACATTCCATTCATACCTATAAATCCACGGCAGGGCAGCCGTACGCGAAATCGGAATATACCATTTTCCTCGCGGAGATTGCCAGCACGGTCAACGAAGTGCTGCTGCTCAAATACCTGTATGCCTCCACCGAGGATAAACAGCTGAAAAAATATCTCCTCAATTATTATATCGACATGATCCTGTCTCTTATACACATCTGACGCTGCCGACGACTTAATAGGTGTAGA
>ENA-OXEG01000309-OXEG01000309.1-human-gut-metagenome-genome-assembly--contig:-NODE-309-length-31824-cov-13.973213_pt1 | contig 31824 bp, 18 predicted proteins | sample MGYA00249355_ERZ652243 | MGnify/ENA primary metagenome ERZ652243 (study PRJEB26925, sample SAMN05826944) | human gut metagenome | biome: ENVO:2100002; feature: ENVO:00000062; material: ENVO:00002003... | reverse complement strand
TGCATGTGTTAAGCCTGCCGCCAGCGTTCGTTCTGAGCCAGGATCAAACTCTCATATTAAAATGATTTCTCAATCCTGTCTAAATTACTCATAAAAGAATTTCTTTGGTTCCTTTGAATACTTCAGACTTTATTCATATTTTCTCAATATTAAATACCGTCTGCGTATCCTCTTTTTTCTTCTTATTCACTCTGTTCTATAACTGCCATTCGGTTGGTGTTTTAAGTGAAGCACCGTTACCGTGTCGGCGAAGTGGTTTATAGGACAACCCAAGCAAGATGTCAACACAAAAAAGCAAAAAAATTTGATTTTTTTTCACATTTTTTCTAACTCATTGATTAGAGGATAATTTTTTGTGCATGTTTTTTGAAAGGAAAACGAGGGTTTGTTTCCTTTTTTTTAACCTTATCGCCTTACTATAGGTTCAATATAGCATAACGAAAAAAGATAACAAGGTAGCATTTATGTTAAAAAACAGTATCTTAGCTCTAACTTTAGTTGTAATCCTTTCGGCTTGCGGGAATCAGGAGAAGCCGATATTAAAAGGAGTCGACGGTTCCGAAGTTCCGCCGGCGTTTGCAAGTTTTCCCGATGTTCCGTTTCCGGAACCCTCTTATATAGATATGGGTGAGACCAGAACTCTGGGCAGCGGACAGAACTGGAGCGGCAGTTTGATTTTTTCGACTCCTTTTTCAGCCAACAGCATTTATGATTTCTACGTTTCCGAAATGCCGAAGCTGCGTTGGTCGGAAGTGGCGGTTGTGCGCGCAAAAATCAGCCATATGACTTACTTGCGCGACCGCAGGGCAATTCAAATTCTGATTGAGCGGCTGGGCGGCGACGAATCGCTGGTGACAATCACGGCAATTCCGAATGACACCGGCGTTACACAAAAGAACTGATTCAGGAGTCTTAACCGATGCGATTCGACTTTTTTACTCTGGGCGGCAGCCAATTCTGGGAAGACGTCTTTTTTTATCAAAAGTGGCGAATCCAGAGAAATTATAAGACGAAACAATACCGGCTCCTAGATAACTGGGACATTCGGCGCGCGGAAGGCCGTTTTGAGAACTGCCGGCGTGCTTTTCTTAAATATATTGAAGTCTTCCAGCTTTCGCGGCAGAAGGGACATATGGTTATTATGCTGCACGGACTCGGCGAAAGCAAAAACATCTTCAAGCCTTTGTGGCGAGAGGCGCTGAAAAACGGCTATATGGCCGCGGCAATCAACTATCCTTCTACCCGCAAGAGAATCGACGGACACATTCGCCAGCTTGACTTTTTTATGAATCATCTGGAAGACGTACAGGAAGTTTCTTTTGTAACAAACGGTATCGGCGGCGTCATTTTAAGGAAATTGCTTTCGTTTGATTCGCCGTGGCGGCACAAAATAAAGCTCAACCGGATTGTAGAGGTCAGCCCTCCGAATCAGGGAAGCACTCTGTTTAAGCTGTTGGACAAATACCGGCTTTTTCAACGGGTTCTGGGACCGATTCTGAAAGATGTTACGCCGGAAGCGGCCAAACGCCTTCCGCCGTTTGAGAATCCTCAGCAAGTCGGCATTATCAATTGCGTGCCGGTGTGGAAACGAATCCTGTTCCTGCTGCCCGAAAAATGGCGGCAAATGCTGGGAAGCGGCGAAGATGCCGAACTAAAAGGCGTCAAACAAACAATTACGATAAAAAATACGTTTTTTAATCCTTTTAAAAATGAAGAAGTTGTTCGCAGGTGCGTCAAATTTTTGAATCAGGGCAAGTTCTGAAACATGGCGAAAAAATCAAAAAACTGTAACAAATTTTTTTACTTTTATATGCTAGAATAGAGATAGCATGAAGCAGAAGCTTTAAAAAACCGAGGATATGATGAGAGCAATACTGGTAAACATAATCATCTTTATGGCCATTATCGGAGCCTATTATATTGACTTCTTCGGCTGGTTTACCTCTCGTTATGCCTTTTGGGGCGCATTAGCTCTGGTGGCGGTTGTATTTATTATTGCAATAAAAGTTCTGGGCAATCCTTTTGCCGGAGGAGACGACGATGATGATAAATAAGTTTATAAAATATACCTCCCTGTTAGTGCTCGGAACCTGGATGCTGTCTGCTCCGGGCAATGCTTTTGCTGAAAACGAAGCTGTCAGCAAAGAGGTTAATGAAACAATCAATCGCCTGATGACACCCGACGACAACGGCACCCATGCAGAAAAATTAAAAAATGAAGAATTAGCCAAAATCCGCGGTAACCTGCTTTCTGAGATTAAAGGTCTCCAGGATAAATACAAAAAAAATATGGAAGGGATTGAAGGCTATCAGAAACAGATTGAAGAATTGCAAAAAAAAGTTGGAGAAGTGCAAAAAGAGCTGGATGGTTTTGAAAAGACGGCAATTATCGGCGGTGCCCTTGCCATTATCGGTGCTGTCGGTCTGGCAATCGGCACCGGGGGTGTGGGATTGGTTATCGGCGGTATAGTTCTGGCAGTAGGATCCATGGCGGCAAAAAACTATGCCGAAGATCCGGATTCGCTGAGACGCTTGATTAACGGCAGCTATACATGGTCCACACAGCAACTGATTTCCAATACGAAAACTATTGATGCTTCCAGTATTACTAATGTGGAAGCCAAAGATGAGAAACAGAAACAAGCCCTGCAAAAGGCCATCAGTGTCGTCCAAGAATACAATGCCGTAGCTCAAAAACTTCATGAACTTGGCAAATCTGCACTTTCTACAGCACAGCAACTTGATCAGAAAGTCGAAGAACTTAACAGCATGCAGACAACCATTAAGGCCGGGCAATCTCTTTATAAATATACGGTCATGGGTAAAGACAAAGATGGCAACCCCATTATCCTTGCTGAATATTATTTCATAATGGAGGGCGACAAATTCCAGTCCATTACCGGCGTTACCCGCGGTTGTGTGCCGTTGCCGGCCAAACTGGCAGAATCCAGAAGCTGTATTTACTGCCCGTTATTTAAAACGATTTTCAATGCGGCACAAAGCATGTCCACCAAAGCTTATGACAAACTGGCCGGGCCGCTGGCCAATGTGATGCTGATTGGTTTTGCAATTGTGATTGCTTTTATGGTTTTGAAAAATGTCAGTTCGTTTACCAAGCAGGATGCACCCAAATTCATAACCGAGCTGCTGGTCAATATGTTTAAGGTTCTGGTAGCTTATTATATGTTAAAAAACGCCAATATTGTTTACGGCTACATTGTGGGCCCCGTACTTAAAGCCGGCTTTGAATTTGGTTCAAGTCTGCTGTTTGCTGAAAACAAATATCTGGCAGCCTGTGACGTTTCAAAAACACTTCAGAACGTGTCAAACGGGGTTATGCCGGCATATCTTTACACCAATCTGGATTGCTTTATCAGAGCCGTACAAGCCGAAGTGGCCGTTCCGCAGAGCGTCGGTTCGTCTTTAATGTGCGTTGCCCGCAATGCCGGTAAAGAGAGTATCGGACCGGTCCGCAATGTTTTGTGGGATTTCGGCATGATGTTCCAAGGATTTGCCATTTGGGTCATGGGCTGGATTATCTCTTTGGCTTTTGCTTTCTATCTGATTGATGCGACAATTCAGCTGGGCATTATCGGCGCTTTGATGCCGTTCCTGATCGCCTGCTGGCCGTTTAAGGCAACCCGTAACTATACAAGCAAAGGCTGGGGCATCTTTATGAACACATTCTTCGTTTATGTTTTCATGGGATTGGTCGTCAGTATCAACGTTGAATTGCTGGGACAAGGATTAACCGGTTCCAAAGGCGGATTCGATGCCATTATGAAGGCTTTGAACGGCAATAACGTTCAAGAACTCAAAGAATTACTGGATATGGGCTTTGCCGGCTTCCTGGTCTTGGTTGCCTGCTGTCTGTTTGCCTTTAAACTGACCGGACAAGCTTCCGATTTGGCCGGAACCATGGCCGGCGGCGGCGGACCGAAAATCGGTGCCAACATCGGCGGTCTGGCTTACGGTGCTGCGACAAAAGGCGTTCAGGGAACCCTTAAGACAGGCCTCGGCGCGGCTAAAGCCGTCAGTGACAAAACCGGGCTTACCAATGTTGTCAATAAAGGCAGAGACTGGGCGAAAGATAAAGTTTGGGGTGCTGTCGGCTTAGGACGCCGCAGCGGCGCTGCCGGCAACAAACAGGCCAGACGTTCACAGATGGGCGATCAGCAGCAACAACAGCAAAGCAGCACGGACGGACAAACTCCGCAAACGCAGACAAGGCCTGCTACACCGGGTGCACCGAATCCGACTGCTCAGAATCAAATCAAGAAGATGCAGCAGGCCGGACCGCGGTCGCAGCAGCCGGCAACACCTTCGCCGCAAACGCCGACGAATCCGTCAACCCCGCAAGGCGGTGCCGCTCAAGGCGGAACGCCGCACGGAAATCAGGCGGATGCGCAGCAGACTCAGACGCCGCAACAGACGCCTGAGCAAATGAGACAGCAGCTGGAAAGCGATTATAACAACACCGCCAACGGCAGAGCCGGCCGGCAGATGATTCAAAACCAGACGGCAGAAGTTGCCCGCAACAAAAAAGCGGAAAACGAAGCTCAGGGTAAAATGAATTATCATAACCGCAGAGCCGATGACTACCTGAAAAAGGCTCAGTCCGCCTCTGACCCGGCTCAGAAAAAGAACTTTGAAAACCTGGCAAACGCTCAGTTTGAAGAGGCCGTCAAAGCCGAAGCCGCCTATAACAAGGCTAAAGCCGATACTCAAAAGGCTCAAAGCGAGCTGGATGCCATAAAACAGGAGAATGAGCGTTACAAGAACCAATATGTTCAAGACGAAATGAAAAAACGCAACCCGAAAAAATAATTATTTTATAACAGAGTAACGACAATGTGGAAAAGTATTGACATAGGACGAGTTTTGAAACTGCTGCTGGTGGTTGCAGTCTCTATGTTCATGCTTACCGCCTGTGCCAATGACGATAAAAACCCGGATACATCGCGGGCAGCCGTAAAAGGGGACGTTGATGAACAGAGCATCGCGCAAGATCAGGCAACATGCTGGCAGGACTCTATCATTGAACTGCTTTATGACAACATGGGCAAAGTGGCAATGGGAACCTATAACAAGATTACTTCCGGCGCCCTGACTTTCATGATGGTTGCCTTTGCGGTTTGGCTTTCTATCCGCCTGCTGAAACATGTCAGTTCGTTTACCGAAGAAAACATCGGAGAGACCTGGACCGAAATTGCCCGAAAATTCTTCCTTTGTTTTGCCTGCGGTTATGTGGCATCATCCCCACAGCAGCTGCTGTTCTTCATGAATGACATTATTTTTCCGGTTTATAATGCGTTTCTGGAATTTTCAAGCGAATTGCTGGCTCATGCCTCGCTCAGCGACAGCAAGGCCAATTCCATAAAAGTTTTCGGATTTAGTTTTACCGCAGGCAAATCTATTATCTGCAAATTGTCCGACGCTGTTGCCAATGCCGATTTGAGCGGTTTCCCCGAATCGCCGAAAGAGATGATGAAATGCATGGTCTGTGCCATGAATGACCGGATGAATCTGGGACTGGCAATGGCTTATAAGGTCTTGAAAGCTCCGGGCTTTATGGCCACGATTATCGGTATGATGATTATCGCCTGCTTTACTTTCGTCAAACTCGGATTTGTCTTTTATCTGGTTGACACTATTTTCAGATTTACGATTATGGTGGTTATGCTGCCGATTTTGATTATGGGATATCCTTTCGGACCAACTAAAAAGTGGCTGTCGCAAGGCTTTGTCACCATTTTGAATTCTGCCGCATTTATGATGTTTATGGCAATTATGATTGCAATTGCCATGCTGGCTTTGGAGCAAATTATCATCGACAATGCCGACATTTTTGAAAATGGCACGGATAAAGATTTCAAAGAATTCAGCATTCCGTTTATGTGCCTGCTGATGATCGGTTTTCTGATTGCTTCTTCCGTTCAGCTGGCGCAGCAGGTAACCGATTCTCTGGTCGGCGGCAGCTCAAAAGGCAGCTTTAACGCCAAAGCCAAAGCAGTTATTATCGGTGCAGCCAAAGTTCTGGGCAGTATCTTTACCGCCGGTGCAGTTGCCGCCGTCAGCAAGGTCGCCGCCGGACGCAAAATTATTGAAAAAGTTCAGAACGGAAAAGCCAAAGTCGCTTCGTTCAAAAACAAAATGAACAGTTTGCGGGGGAGGTAAAAATGACTGATAAACTCCTCAAACATATTTTTAACTTCTTTCTGGCAGGATTTCTTTCCCTTAGCGTTATCCGCCCGGTTAATGCTTGGACGATAAATTTTACTGAAGAAACATGCGGCTCTGCTTATCAAGGCCGTTCCAAAGGAGAAAAAGCTTTTGAGCCTTTGGACACTCAAAAAACGCAGCAAAAGGTTAATGAAGTTAATGCAGCCACAACAAAATTAAAAAATTTTTGCGAAAAATTAGCAAAACACTTAGAACAAAGAGAAGATAATGGTGAAAAAGTAGATACAAATGTATTTCCAACTCAATCTTTTGACTGGGGATGGAAACAGGAAACTGCTGACGAATACAACCAAAGATTTGATAAAATTATTGCTCAAAACCCCAGTTTTAAAAATGAATACGACAGCTTAAAAGCGGAATATGAAAAATTAAACACGGAATTAGAGTTTGCACGTGCCGAAGAATTAGCTGAGCATAAGCGTGCCGTTGCAGCCGGAGAATATCAACCTTGCGGCAGCGAATATCCGCGAGGATGTCCGGAAGGTATGGAATGCTACTCCAGCTACAGTATGTCAGTTCAAGGGACGGGAGGTTCATATTCTTCATCAACATTATCTTATACATGTAAAAAGCCTGAAGATGTGAAAAAACCTTTATTTGGAGAAAAACAGAAACCTGTAGAAAAGGGTACGGATACCAGTACCGTTGTTACAACGACAGCCGGATTTTCTTCTTATACGGTTAAGACTGATGAAACAGGGAAAAACACAACCGAAGAGGACGGCATAACGGTAAAACGCGGGGACAATTCGGCTTGCAGTATTCCCGACATGCAGAAGATGTATCAGTCCACCTGTTATTCCTGCAAAATTATCATGACGCTGATTACGACGTTTATGAATGCCTGCGGCAAAGTTTATGATTTAACCAGAGAAGCCGGAAGCAAGGTGTTGGTTATCGGATCAATGTTGTGGCTGGCCGCATTTGCCCTGAAGCTTGTCTCGGCTTTTACCAACCAAGAACCGATGAGCATTCTCAACACACTGCTGATCTTCATGTTCAAGGTTGCCGCCGCCTATATCGTAATTAACGTGGGTATCGGCGCCATTGTTGACCTGTTCGTCAATCCTTTGCTGCTGGCCGGTGCCGACTACGGGCTGGGATTATTACAGGCGGCAAATCAGGGAATAATCAAAGTTGCTTTGACCTCAAACTTTACCTATAACGGTACAGAAATTATTTCTCCGGTAGTTATTAACAAAATTATGGCTTTAACCGAGGGAATCGACAAGACGGTTTCCACCAATCTGGTTATCGGACATGCCCTCACCTGCCACTCTTTTAATGCAGGCATGTTGGAATATACCGGCGGATTATTCGGTGTTAACGTCACTATCCGTATTCCTGACCTCTGGATTTGGCTGTGCGGTGCCGCTATCTGGTTCTGCGGTTTTATGCTGACTTTAGGTATCGGTTACTATCTGCTTGACGTTTGTTTCAAAATCGGATTCTGCATTATGGCACTGCCGATTGTTATCGGTCTCTGGCCGTTCGGGCCGACATCAGGCAAGTTTACATCGTGCATGAGCATTATTTTCCGTTCGGCAGCTTTGTTTACTTTCCTGGCTTTGACCACTTCTTATGCATTATCGCTGATAAGCGTGTCATTAGGCGATTTGACGACTTTCTATGCCAAAATCAAGGCCGGCGATGCGGAATGGGTTTCCAACACCTTTTCCATTTCAGGCGCAAACTTTATTCTGATTATGTTTGCTTATGTTTACAGCATTAAAATGATCGGCGCCACGGTTACCGGTTATGTCGGAAAATTCTTTAACGACAGCACATTCGGTGATGCCTCTCCGATGCACATGAAAGCAACCCAGATGACCGCCTTTGTAAAAAACAAGGTCACTCAGGCCGCGTCTTTTGCCGGCGGCGTTGTCACTCATCAGGCGACACGGGCTGCCGGAGCCGTTGCCGGCGGGGCCGTCAACTTTGTCAAAAACCGGGTAAACGGCGGCAAAGATGCCAACAAAGACAATAAAGACGCAGACAAAAAAGACAATGAGGGCAAGAAAGAAGGCGACAGCCCGAAAGACAACAATAAGCCGAATTAAGCAGGTGTTATTATGGAGATGATGACTAACATATCTAAATTGACCAGACAAGCCGGATTGGCATTTGCCGCCGTTTTATGGCTGGGCTTGAATACGGCCGGCATCTCCTCCGCTCGGGCCGCAGACGTGTCTAATACCTGCGCCGTTCAATTTCATCCCTGTAAAATTGACGGTGCCGCAGCTTCAAGGAATCTTTATCCCAACAGCCGAATTGAAGAAATGCAAAAAGGCTGTCTGAATACTGTTCCGGTTGAAACCAAAGGTTCTCTCAACTCCGTCGGACGAATTTCCGAAGAAGCCTGCCACCGTTCTACCAGTTGCAACAGTTCATACAGCACAAAAGTAAAATATCCCGACGGCAAATGTTATCGTGAACATCAGGGGATGGATGTCGCCGTACCGGAAGGGACTCCGGTTACCGCAGCGGCCGACGGAGTTATTTTATCAATCAGCTCCTGTTACGGCGGCGGCGGCAATACTGTTATTATGCAGCATGAAAAAGCCGGCGGCGGACAATATACAACAACATATATGCATCTGCAAAAATTTGCCGACAAAACAAAAAAAATTGCAGGAACCAAAGAAAAAATCGCCAAAGGAACGACCATCGGCTACGTCGGAACCACCGGTTGTTCGGACGGCACGACCAAACACGGCGCATATGGCGCTCACCTGCATATTGAACTGCGTGACGGCGGCACGGGAAAAGGTAAGATTTTGTCTCCCGCCTGCGCTTCGGCAGATGCTTTGTGCGACGGCAACGTTCCGGTTCCGGAAGCACCGGTTATCGAAAACGATCCGGATCCGCAAATGGTGACGGCGGAAGCCAGTTTAGGCAAATGCGGCAAACTGCTTCCGGCAGATAATCTGTCCGCTTTTCACCAACAGGGTGAATCCGGAGGCGATGCCGGCGCATTCAACAAATGCTGGGCAGATGATAAAGGCGGCTGTTCTTATGGCGTTTCGCAAATGGTCTGCTACCGGGATTCCTCAAAATGGAATAATTCAACAATGGCCAGTTATTTGCAACATTTGCAGAAGAATGATCCCAGTAAATATAAGGCACTGGAAATAGGCGGCTCATTGCAAAGCACCATTAACGCCGCCTGCAATCCGCCGGCTACGCAATTTTCGCAGAAATGGCAGGCCTTAGCCTCCCAAGACAGTTCTTTCGGAACTTCACAAAGAGAATATATTGAAAATCACTATTTAAGCTACGGCAAAAGTGTTTTGAAAAAAGCCGGCATGGGAAGTTTGCTTAACCGCTCTCCCGAAATGGATATGATTATTTTAGCCGGTGCGGTTGCCGGTGCCGGCCCGATGAGAAACAATTTTCAGGCGGTTCAAAGAGCAATTGCTCCCGAAACCTTTGAAACGGCTTCCGACGAAACGATTATTTCCGCTTATTATGCAAGCTATGCCGAAGTCATGTATTCGGGATATGCAGATAAAACCCCTTATGCCAAACGCGCGGCCAAAGATGAAAAATTAGCGCTCGAATCGTTAGCTATTCGAAAAGAAATGGAAAACGGCTCATCTTTGGAAGAAGCCTCACAAAAAGTTACCGGCAAACGCGCCTGTGAAGAAGACGAATATCCGTCGGCTTCCGTCCGGCTCGGGCAAGCGTCCCGCCCGGCTTATTTAAATGAATATACCGGCGCGGTATCTACCGAATCCGCAGATAAAGGCGATCGCGAATGTAATGTCGAAAGTTATCGCAGCAGTTTCAAGACATGTATTTTCTGTGATATTTTCGGTGTTTTGTTTAATACCGCCAGCTCGGTTGCGAAAAAATCATACAATGCACTGGCAGACGGCGTTATCATGCTGGTTTGCGTCGGCTTTGCCCTCTGGCTCGGCATTACGGTTATGCAGTTTATTTCCTCCATGGAGCAAAAGAATCCGAGTATTCTGGTTAAAACAATTTTGAACAAAGCGTTTCTGGTGCTGATTGTCGTCACGCTGCTGCGTCTCAATTCGGCAGACTTTTTCCGGCTGGCGATGGAACCGATATTCAATACCGGATTTAAATTGGCGCAAATTGCGACTGAAGGTGCGAACGGCGAAACCTGCGACGGATCCACGTTTGATATTTTAACCGAAGAAAAAGGTGCAGGCCTTCCGGCCAGTATGGGTGTCAGCATTTTGTGCACAATTAAGACCATTCAGGATAAAATTCTTGATGTTATGGCTTTGGGCTCGACATCCATTTGCGTCGCTTTGTATGTCGAATCATGGCACGGCCTTGCCCTCTTCCCGCATCTGGGCTATCTGATTGTCGGTCTTGTGTTGTGGATTGCCGCAATTCTGCTGCTGATTATCTATCCGTTCCTGCTGATTGACTCGGTTTTGCAGCTGACGGTGGCGACGGCGCTGCTGCCGGCGGCAATCGGGGCTTACGCTTTCAAATCAACGCAAAAATATGTGGGTAAAGTGTGGGATACGTTCCTTAACTGTATGTTTAACTTTATTTTCCTGTCGCTGATTATCTTTATTCTGACCAACGGTCTGATGGATGTTTTATCAAAAGCAGGGGTTGAGAGCGGCGGAGCGATGTCTGATGTCGGAACCCGAAGCGGTTACAAGGTTATTTTGAGCAATCTGGCATGGTGGGGAACCACATTCCTGAAACTCGTTTTCTATATGATCCTCGGCTGGGCGGTTCTGGGTGAAGCCAATTCCTTTGCCGGAAGTTTCGCCAAGAGCATCGGCGTCAAAGACATCGGTTCGAAAGTCGGCGGTTTGGCCGCATCCACGGCAAACACCGCGGCAATCGGAGGACTCAAAACAGCGGGCAAAGCAACCCGTAAAGTCGGCGGCATGGCTCTTGACCGCGGGCGGGAAGCTTATAACTCATATAAAGTAAACCGCCGAGCTAAAAAAATTGAAAACGATGACCGAACGGTAACCGATGCCGACGGCAACAAAACTTTGCAACACCGTACCTGGTACGGCCGCAAGGTTACCGATACGCTGCAAGTTGCTCCGGACGGCACCAGAACGGTTACACGGGCAAAACAGAGCCTGCGCGGCAATAAGGCAACCTCCGTTAACAATGACAAGTTCATTCAGAACAAGAAGACTTATGACAAAGACGGAAACCTTATTCGCGAGGAAACAAGAATGAATACCGCTGCCGGGAAGACATTGCTGAACCGTGACGGCACCCGCAACGAAGTGGCCATTCATGCAATCCGCAGCGGCAGCGGTATGTCCAATGACGATGTCGATAAGGCGATTATGAACCAGATGATGCAGGAACGTATGGGCGGTGTTCCCGGGGCAGATATGAACCGCGAATTCAAAGACCGCGAAGTCAGCCGTACGCTGGATGACCAGGGACGCGAAGTCTTCAGGGTTAAGCAGACCAATGCCGACGGCTCGACCAGCATCTTTGAGATGACCAAGGGTGACAAGCGTGATATGCTGACTTACACCCACATCGGCAAAAACGGCAAAGCCGAAAGCTATGCGTCCGACGGCATCATCAACAAAAAATCAAATTACCGTCTGAACAAGGATGGCACGGTTGATGCCAAGAGCGTTAAAAACAACTATGCCTTTGCCAAAAACTATAATTCGGCACACACCCGCTCAATGGACAGCAACGGCAAATTCAACCGGTCTGTTCCGGCAGACGAAATTATGATGAGCGAAGCGGATATGCAGCTTTTCAGAGAACAAGTCGCCACTTACGGAAAAGACCAGCCGATGGCCGAATTCGGAAAATAAGGCGGCAGCCGTCTTGATTAAAGCCGGGAAGAAATTCCCGGCTTTACAGTTATATTTGTACACAAATTGTCTTTTTTTGTACTATTTTCTTGATTAATATAACGCTTATATTTATGATACAAACAAATTATGAAGTTGTGTTTATTACAATAAAAGGTGGACTCAAATGGAAGAAATTATTTTCCCGAACCAAATCAGAATGTACAGAAGACTTCGCGGACGCTCGATGCAGGAACTTGCCGATCATTTGTCTGTCAGTCTTTCTGCAATCTCTAAAATTGAAAAGGGTTACCGCCGCGTGGACCAGGAGCAGCTGGTTCGTGTTGCCGAATTTCTGGACTGCCCGCTGCAGGATTTATTTGTTAATGAACAGAATTCCCAGCAGGAAGTCGTCCAATCCTGGAGGCGCGAACAGGAGAGAAGAAACAAAATCAACGAAAAAAGCGGTTTGAAAACTTTGGGTGCCGGTTTGCGTCAGATCCGCAACGAAAAGAACCTGACGCTGATTGAAGTTGCCGAAAGCGCCGATATGACCCTTTCAGTTTACCACCGTATTGAAATGGGCCAGCGTGAAGTTTCCGACAAAGAATTTAAAAATATTGCCAAGGCCATCAATATGGCTCCGGAAGAGTTGAAAGAGCAGATTAAAGCTCTGGAAGACAAAGGCATGCTGGAAGAGATTATTCAGCGCAACGATGCCAAATACAAACTGTTGTCCACCCCGCGCGGAGCAATTTCCGCTTTCGGAAATTCCAATCAGGACGGCGTTAAAATTTCAGTTTACGGCGTGGCCGGAAAAGACGGCGACGTTATCATTGAATTCAGTCAGGAGACCAAAAAAGTTCAGCGTCCGCCGCAGTTATACAACAAAAAAGACGCTTATGCCGTTAATCTCTGCACCCGCCGCCTCGGAAGCCTGTTGCCGACACGTTCAATTTTGTTTGTCGATCCGCAGGATGTTGTCAGCGTCGGAGACATTGCCGTTTATTACAGCAATGAAAAAGAAGCCAAAATCGTCAGTATCCGCGAAGATGAAAACGGACAGCTTTACGGCTTGAGATGGAATCCGGACGAACGGATTGAAATCAGCAACGACGATTTGAACAGCCTTCATAAAGTGGTTGCAATCTACCTTTAAGAAAAAACTCCGCTGCGGCGGAGTTTTTTTTGATTTCTGCCGTTTCCGCCCCGTTTTATTAACCTGAAATTTACAACATCAGAAGTAAAATCGGTAATATGGATAGATTTTAAACTGATGAGAGACAGATTCGGGTAAAAAATTGATAGAAACGGCCGGAAAAACAAAAAAGAACTACAATAAAATCGGGACAGAGGATGACCCGGTTATTATTGCGCAGCGCTTTTTAAACATCTTCCGGCAGCTGCATATTTTTACCGACGAAAGAAAACAAGCCTTCAACCAAATGATATTGGAACAGCCAGCAGAAATCCGCGGCATGTTCAGTTCGCTGCCGGGCGGAGCCGTTTTGCAGCAGTATGTTGACGAGCTGGAAGAAAAAAACGGTTTGGTTCGCAGTACGCCCGATGCAGCACCGCAGGCTGATTATGAAGAAGAGACCCGGGCCAAAATTCTGGCAACGGCTTTGGCTGAAGCAAATAACCAGCATCACACTCCCTCTGCGGATACTCAGGCCGAAACGGCACAGATTGCGGCTCAGGCAGCCGCAGAAGCCGCGGCCCGGGCTGCGGCAGAAGCTCAGGCCAAGATAGCCGTTCAGGCTGCACAGGCAGCGAAAGAAGCGGCCGCCGCCGCTCAGGCACAGATACAAGCCCAGGCGCAGGCTTTGGCTCAGGCACAGGCGCAACTACAAGCCCAACAACAGGCACAGCAAACCGGACAGGCCTCTCCGGCCAAAACCGTTTTCCAGCCGATAAGTTCGACGTTTACGGCTGATGCGTCCTTTGCCAAAGAAATCGCCTCGGCGCTCAAAGAAGCTATTGCCGCCAACGACGATATTCGTAAAAAAGATTCCGAAGCGGTTACACAGGCTATTGTTTCGTCGCAAAACAAACTGGCAGAGATCATGGCTCAGAACAACAAGGCCAATATCGAGGCTCAAAACCGGCTGGCGCAAATGCTGGTTCAGAACAACACGGCTGCCAATGCTTCAAGTTCAAACAACAATGCCAACAATATTCAGATAAACACCGCAGCAACCTTTCCGCCGGTGGATGAGATGCTGAACGGCATTGTCAAAATTCAGTCGGAACTGTTCAGAGAAATGGCTAAAACCCAGACCAGCGAGTTGTCATCTATCATTACGCTGGCTCTGAAAGAAAGCCAGCAGCTTTCGACACAGTCGATTATTACAGCCATCAAAGAAATGCAGAAAGAAAACCTGAAATTTCTGCAGGCTCATCCCGTTGTCTATACGGCTCCGGCGGCGCAGGCTGTGCCGGAAGATTACCATGTTTCGCCGGTTCCCCGGGCTGAGCCGCTGCGGCCCTTGCCTGACGAAGAAATAAACGCAGCGCCGGCTGCTCCGGTTATTCAGACCACCGATATCAGCAGAGAAATTTTCGGCGACGATACCGAAGACAACGATGATACTGAAATTATTGCCGGCGGTGAAGAAATTGCCGTACAAAAAAAGAAAAAAAAGAAGAAGAAAAAAAAGAAAAACAGTGAAGGTTTGTCTCTGGACAGTCTGGCCTCTTCCCTGTTTGATAAGGTCAGCACACTGACAGACAAAGTCAGTAATCTGAGCGGTAAAAAGAATCAAAAAGAAGAAGATCCCGCAGAAAAAGCAGCAAATGATTTTTCTTTCCCTGAGAAGCAAGAGGCATCAAACGGCGGTCTGGATTTCTCACTGTTTGACAATGATGTACCGTCTGCCGCGGCCGAACCGGAAAAAACCGCAGAACTCTCTCCGGCTTCCGAAGATACTGCCGCCGATGAAGACCAATGGGAGTATGTCGAAGTTCCGGCAGAAGAAATTTTGTCCCAACTTCAGCCGGAGCAAACCGCTCAAACGGAAGAACCGGTCTCTGAGGAACAGTCTTCCGCGGTTCTTGCGGACAATGACGACTGGGGATATCATACGACAACGGAAGAATTTCCGGCAGAAAATATTCCTGCCGAACCGGTAGATTTACCGAGTGAGGAAATTGCCACCGACTGGGGTATTGAGTCCGATACCTCTTCGGCGGAAACGGAAGATATTAGCAAGCCGATACAAAATTCTCCGCTTAGCGAAGACACAGTTTCTCCTGAGGAAACCACGACCGAGCCGGATACCGCCGTAACCGACGAAGCTCCGGCAGAAATTGCCGACGAAGGCTGGGAATATGCTGCGGTTCCCGAAGAAGAAACCGCGGCCGAGCCGGATACTGCCGCAACCGACGAAGCTTCGGCAGAAAATACCGACGAGGGTTGGGAATATGTTGCGGTTCCCGAAGAAGAAAGCGTTGCCGAAAGTGCTGATGGAAATACGGCGGAAGGCGACTGGGAATGGGAGTATGAAGAAGTTTCCGAAGATGACGGCAACACAGCCGAAACGGCACAACCGGCGAACAGCTCCGCAGCAGTTCCGACAGGCCCGGACACTGAAAGCAATGAGGCCCAGGATTGGGAATGGGACTATGAAGAAGTTTCCGAAGACGAAGGAACTTCTGCCGCAGATGCCGGTTCTGCCATTCAAACCCAAAGTGAGGATGAAGGCTGGGAATATGTCGAAATTCCCGAAGACGAGGCCGGCGCCGACGAAGACTGGGAGTATGTCGAGGTTCCGGAAGAAGAAGCCGAGGCCGGAAACGGCGACGGTGAGTGGGAATATGTTGAAATTCCCGAGGGTGAAGAAACATATCAGGCCGAAAGCGGCGAAGGAAGCGACTGGGAATGGGAATATGAAGAAGTTCCCGAAGATGACGGCAGCACAGCCGAATTCCCGCAGCAAACAGAAAGTGCGGAAACAACTCCGACAGATGATCCCTATCGCCCCGAAACAGCTTTGCAAACACCGGCGGAAACCGAAACGACCTCACTAAGCTCGATGTACAGCGGGGAAGTTTATTTTCAGGATAATGTTTATGACAATCTTGAAACCGCCAAGGAGGAAGAAACATTTAAAATTCCCGAAGACATCGGCGACGGGCCCGGTTTGGCCGATTTAGAGACCGGAGAAGCCCCAAATGAACCTTATAAGCCGCAGGGAACCATATAATTGGGTAAAGCTGTGAGAAAACAATTTACAAACCCCGGCGGCTAAATTAAATTGAAAAGACAGTTAAGGAGCTGATATGGAACCAAATAATTTGACGGAACAAAATCCGGTTAATCCGCAGGCTCCGGCTCAACAGCAGCCGGCGCAACCGAAACCGCAGGCCAATCCGGCCGCGGCGATGCCGAATGCGGCTCCGCAACCGGCGGCTGCCCGGCCTCAAACGGTACAACAGCCTCATCTTGGCATATCCCAGCCGCAGGCTCAGGGCGGAGCCAGCAAGGAAAGCCTCTGGTATCTGGACAATTATATTCTGCTCAAAGACTATTATGACCGGACAATTTCCCGGATTGCGGCGCGTTGCGTGCGAATGGGCAATATTGCCATGGAAGAATATCCTTTTTACGGATATATTTTGGATGTTTTGGAGGAAATCAGCGATACCGGCGATTATATTCTGCAACATAAGGAACTATATCCTTACGTGGAAAAGAAAATTGCCGGCGGCCTGAACGAATTGAAAAAGACGCTGAGCGAATATCAGGAAGAACTGCGCAACAATTCGTCTCCGGAGATGATTAAAGAAGACGCTTCGGAAATTGAAAAGATGAAAGAGGCTTTGGGTGCAGTAACCACCGTGGCTGACGACCCGACTCTCGGCGCGGGAATGAACATGGATCAGCTGATGGACAAACTTATGGCTCTGGACCAGGCCAACAAAGAACTGAAAAAAGTAATTAAAATAAAGAAACCGGTTAATCCGGAGGGCGGCCAGGCAGTTCCGCCCAAAAACGAAGGTACGGAAGAATAATGAAGAACTGGTTTGAAAAAAGCCGTTTAGGTTGGTTATTAATGGCAGTCGGAATTATCGCGGCCTGCGCTCCCAAAGAGAAGCCGCGCGAACTGACACTGGATGAAAAGATTGTCTCGGAAACCATTCTGCCGCAAGATCCGAACATGATACGCACTCCGAAAGGCGCCAGTTCATTGGATTTGGAGTCTCCGCTGCGCTGTTACGTCAACTGGAACACACAGGAAATGATTACGACCATTCCCTATAACGTCAAGGCGTTCAATATGGTTCGCAACGGCAAGAATGACATGCTGCCCCGATTTGAGGTGACGGGCTTTACCTTTGCAACCATGCCGGCGGAAAAAGCCATGTATAAGCTGACCAAGGAAGCAGGCATCAAACTGGTGGCAAAAGATGCGCCCTATGCCAGCATTTCGGCGGAAAATCTGCGCGGCGAACTGTCGGAAGTTATCGGAATGATTGCCGATGCCGCCGAAATTTATTATGCCTATAACGCCGAAACCAAAACACTGACCATCAGCCGTAAAGCTAATTTCAGCCTGTATGTACCGAAATCACGCCCTATCCTGCTGGCTTTGCTGGACGTTTTGCGCGGATCGGGCATTACCGACGTGACGACGGACTGGGCCGATTACTCGGTGACATTTGAAGCCGATTTCGAACTGCGCAATAAGATTAACAAACTGGTGGCCTATTTTGAAGACAATCCGACACTGATTGCCTTTGACGTTAACGTTTTCCGCATTTACCCTTACAGTGCCGATGATGACATTGAGTGGCAAGACTTGTTGAAAACCTTTGATTTCGGCACTATTAAAACCACTAAGACCGGCGTTATCGGGCGCGCGCTGACCACGTCAAACGACCTGAACATTTCAACCCTGCGCAGTTTTTTGGGGCAACAGGCAATGGTTATCCCGGTTGCAGAAGGAAAATTCGTGGTTCCGAATTTGTGGTTTGCCCGCTTTGATATCGGCAAATGCAGCGCCAGAGATTCTCTGGAGACCGGATTGTCGGTTTTGGCCAAGGCTTCGTTAGAACATAACAACCGGATTTTTTCAGACATTACTCTGGAGGCGACCAACGGTCAGATAACACAATTTAACGTTCGCAGCCGCATTGGTGAAAACTTTATGATTATCGGCATTCCCAATCAAATATTTGATAAAAAATCGCCGAAATCAGAGACTGTCGTCTTTATGGTTCCGCGTATTATCAGAACCTTGAAAACAAACAAAACATTACAAAATAACAGGTAAGGATTTCCCATGACAGACATGAATCCCAATACTCCGAACCAACCGCAGAATTTTGACCCGACACGCAGACTTAAAAAAGTCAAGCGCCCGATCAAAAGATATATCGGACAGCCGAATCCGTCGGCTCCGCAGGCTCCGGGCATGCAGATGCACGGCAGCGAGCCGCAGGGAGGCTTTTTAAGCAATCAGGGACGCAGCGATTATAATATTGACGATATTCTGGACGGCAATGCCAATCTGCCGGCGCTCAATCAGGAAAGCAACGTTTACAATCAGCAGGAAGGCTATCAGCCGCAGTTTATTGACGAAAGCGACATTACCCCGCAAAAACTGCCGTTTAAAGAACAACTGATGCAAAACAATATGTTCACCATGAAAGGCATGTCGATTATTGCGGCAATGGTTTTTGTCGTCGGCTTTATGTTTGCCAAACTGTTCTTTACGCAGCAAACGATTGTCCGCGACGGTTTGCAAGGCGTCGTGATTAACCCGGAAGTGCCGCGGGGACGTGCCCGTTGCGGCGTGGCCGAACGGACGCAGGGTTGTGTTTTATATATTATGAATCCTCAACGGCAGGAGCTCAGCGGACGTGATTTCTATGATTTGGCGTCCCAGCTGACCAGCCGTCAGCGATTTGTTATTGAGACAGGAAACATGCGCTATTCAAATGTAAAAATCCGTCCCGGAGACATTGCCCAGCTGAACATTCCGCCGCTGCAATAAAAAAAAGCCCCTTTCAAAGGGGCTTTTTTATTTATGTTACTTCGGTTACCGCACGCAGGTTGCCGTCGCGGTTGATTTGGACAACACGGAGTTTGCGGTGCATTTCCTTAATGGTTTTTTCACGGTCAATTGTCGGATAGCTGTGCAGAATACGGTCAACAAAAGCTTCATAGGCTGCTTCCGAACTTTCGGCATGGATGGTGGCCAGGCAGTTATCGTGACCGGATCCCATCAGCTCCCACAATGCGCCGGCGTTATTGGTGGAAATCTCGCCGCCGATGATGGCATCGGGCGTAAAACGAACCACCAAGTCGATAATTTTCGAATAGTCGAACTCGTTAGTCTGCTCGGTACGGGACATAACAATATGAACACGGTTCGGATGCGGCACCAGCAATTCGCGTGTATCTTCAATTGTGATAATCCGCTTATGGATATCCAAAATCTTAAGCAGGTTGTTTAAGAACGTGGTTTTACCGGTTGCCGTAGCGCCGGAAACGAGAATATGGTCCCCGCGTTTAATGCTCAACAGCAGACGCTCATAGGGATCTTCGGGGTCCTGAATATCTTTCAGAGGATTAACCTTATGCAGGCTTTCGCCTTGTTTCAGGCCATAGTCCTGCAACCCGAAAGCAACATCGTCGCTGTGGACACGGATTGTCAGAGCGACACCGCCGGTCAGGTCATCCTGGTCATACATAACGTTACGTCCGCTGACGGCAGAAAAACGGTGGTCGCCGGGGATGGTGGCATAAACCACCGGTGTTCCCTGTACCGGGTCAAAGGGAAGTTCATAGGTATTGGCAATAATATAAAGCAAATCCGTCAGATATTCTTTAGTAAGTTTTTCATCTTTATACATCACCCAGGGATAAGCGCGTTTGCCGCGCAGGCGCAGCCAAACCTGCCCGGAGCGGTTGACGGCAACTTCCTCGATGTTTTCCTGGTTATACCAGTAAGCCAAGGGACGAAGAACAGATTCCAGAACCTTAAAACTCATTGTTTAAACTCCTTAGAACAGCTGCGGAACGCTGTTATTGGTATTATTGCTGCTGCCGGTGTTGCTGCCCGCGGTTGCCGCTCCCGGAGTGGGGGATGTGGCGAAAGACGGCGGAGGCGGCGGGGTTGCCCCGGCGGCCGGGCTGGAAATCAGCGGCGGCGGATTATTGGTTTTCTTGCCGGAATTAGACGGCTTGCTGTCATCAATCAATGTAGGCGTTCCGCCGGCGGCTTCAACGTCTATATCCTGAGATTCATAAACAACGCTGCCGGCACCGGTCGGAGCAGTCTCGGTCTTGCCGAGGCTGCGGCGGTTCTTTTCAAGCTCACGCTTACCGGTGGTCTGCGGGTCATCAATAAAGACGTCTTTCTTGCCCTGACCGCCCAATTCCTGCGGATTGCGTTCACGGGTGCGCATCCAGAGATCAACGTTCGGATAAACAATGATGCGGGTGCCGGCGGGAACATAAGTCAGCGGGCGAATATTGGTTTTATCCGACAAAATCTGCTCAAAGACCTGGTTCATCTGATTCAGGAAGTTCTGGCGGGCATCATTGGCAGCCTGCTGTTTCGGCGTTTCGTTAACGCTGCCGCTGTCGGTATTCTCGTCATCGGCCATCATATAGGAAGTATAGCTGGTCAAAGCCGTGGTCATAATCGGCAACGTATATTTCTTAAACAGCTGCTGGTCAAGATAGCCCAAAGCACCGCCGCGGCCCTGCGCATCGCCGGTGACACCGCTGAAGACAAACAGCGAACCGTCCGGACGAATCAGGCGTTCCCAAGAAATTTGAACTTTCGCCGACTGTGACGTGGTTTCCGAGGTTCCGGTCAGGCCGCCGAGAGTTCCCATAATACGGCTGCCGGCAGGAATAATGATTTTACGTCCTTCCTCGGCGTAAATATTACGTTCAACATAGGCTGTTACCGGGGTCGGATTGTTACTGTCAATCGAACGGGCAATAACCGCGGGAATCGGCTTATCGGCGAAAATCATTTCACTTAAGTCAACCCTCCAGGAGGAAATGGCCTTTTTAATGCCCTGCTCATCCCAGTTTTTCTGCATACCGTCGAAAGCATCCGGACTGATGTTGCTGCTGATTTTGCCGACCTGCATATTGCTGCGGCGTTCCTGCTGCGCGGCATCAAGCGCAGCGGCTCGCTGGGGATCATACCGTTCACCGGGGCCAAAGCCGCCGCCGGGACCAAGATTTGCACCCGGTCCGGTTCCGGTGCCATAAGCACCGCCTTTGCCGAAGGTTCCAGCGGGAATAAACATTTCACCTGCGGCCGGCTTTTCACTCTCCTCAATACCGACCAGGGCGCCTTCGTCATCAATAATCAAACCGTCAGGCATACGGTGGCCGACAACTTCTCCGGCCTTGTTAACGACGCGACCGTCTTCCATAATTTCACCAAGATATTCACCGTCCGGCGTCAGGGCAATGCCTAAAGACTTGCGATATTTTTCGGTTATTTCGCGTTCTTCCGGCGAAAGGCCGATTTCAGGCAATGCTCCGGGACGTTTGTACCAGGACGGCTTTTTGGCATAGCCGATGACTTTGCCGTCAGCACTGACGACTTCACCATTTTCATTAACGCGGCCTATCACCTTGCCGTCTTTGTCAACCACATCGCCGTTGGCATTAACGTGGCCAATGACGCGTCCGTCCTTGTCAAACGCCAAGCTGTCAATATTTGCTTTGCCGACGACATTTCCGGAATTGTCAACAACTTCACCTTTAGCATTAACCCTGCCGATTACCTTGCCGTTGGCGTCAACGACGGTTCCGTCGGCCAACACCTGTCCGATAACTTTTCCGTTTTCATCAAAAGCCAGATTGGCCGTGCTGGCGCTGCCGATGACATTACCGTCGGCATCTACAACCTCGCCATTTTCATTGACATGGCCGACAACATTACCGTTCAAATCAACAACAGAACCATCCGGCAACAAGCGGCCGATAACATTTCCGTCAGCATCATAAGCCAGCATTTCTTTTCCGGAAACGCCTATCACCTTTCCGCTGTTGTCAACGATTTCTCCTTTGGCATTAACATGCCCGATAACGTTACCGTTGCCGTCGATAACCGAACCGTCGGGCAAAATCCGCCCGAGGACATTGCCGTTTGCATCATAGGCAAGATTATCGCCGCTGCCCGGCCCTTTAATGGAACCGATCAAATTACCGTTTGCATCGGTAATTTCACCGTTGGCTCCGACTTTGCCAATCACTTTGCCGTTGGCATCCACTACCGTTCCGTCCGGCAGAACTTTACCGATGATATTGCCGTCTTTGTCGTAAGCCACTTTCTCACTGGCCAGCTCACCCAACAGCTTGCCGGATTTATCTACGACTTTGCCGTTCTGGACGTAGCCGATAATATTTCCGTTTTCGTCGGTTACCGAACCATCGGCGTTAACATAGCCGATTAAGTTGCCGTTTTGGTCATAAACTTTTTCACGGGCAACCATTTCTCCATAATACTGCAGCGGTTTGGCCATGGCCACGACGCGCCCGTCCTTGTCTATGATGCTGCCGTTTTTGGTGACCGTGCCGAGAACATTGCCGCTGTTATCGCGCAATTCGCCGTTCAGGTATAATTCGCCGAGAATCAAGTTGCTGTCGTCGCGAATGTAAAAATCTCTGTTGCCGCGGCCGGTAACTTCGCCGTTTTTATTAATCAGAAAGCCTTTGCTCAACGTTCCCAGATTTTGGTTAATAAAGGAGAGCACGGTACCGTCTTTCAGAATATAGCCGATTGCCTCAAAATCATTGTCATAAACATACATATCATACAGAGCATAGCCGATTTTATGGTTCTCCCGGGAGACATTGCCTTCAAAATCGACGGTTCCGACGACGGCGCCGCTGCCGTCAATCACTTCAGCTTTTTCATTAATGCGGCCGATATATTTGTTGGCCAGGCTGAAAGCATGACGATATTTAAACAGGTGGCCGATCGGCATACCGGTTTTGGAATTAACGTTTCCGTTGGCCTGAGTGTAGCCGATGAACTGGTTCTGGTCATTGACAATCTGTCCGTCCAGGATATTGCGGCCGATAATTATTCCGTTAAAGTTCATAACAGGGGCATATTCAATCGTATGAGCCAGAGACATTCCTTCGTCAGATTTCAGGAAACCTCTTTTATCGACACAGCCCAGAACATCATTGTTATAGTTCATTACCTGTCCGGTGGCCGACACGGTACCGATAATATTGCCGTTATAGTCAATGACCGCCGTGGGTTTAACCGCATAGCCCATATAGCTTCCGTTTTCGGAAATAGCCTGTCCGTTCAGCAGCGGGCGCCCCATGACCGTTTCACGGTAATTGCGAATGTCGCCGCGGGGCGTTATCACGCCTAAAAGAGAACATTTGTTATCGATGACCGGCGCATAACCGACAGTGCCGCCAAGGCTGGAGCCCATATTGTCAAGCACCATATCTTCAGCCGCCACTTTGCCCAAACGCGCCCCGTTGAAATCACGGACAATCCCGGAAGGGCCGGCGTAGCCGATCAGACTGCCGCTGAAGGCCAGAACCATATTATTAACCGAACCGCGGCCGACAACCGGCATCATATTCACCGATGTATTGCTGTCTGCGGAAACAACCGTGTTATCCGGCAGAAGTTTGGCAACCGGTTCCAGATTATTATTCAAAACCAGATTGCTCTCGGACAAATTGCCGAGGCTCTGTCCGTCCGGACCGACGACATAGCCGGCCTCCAAATTCTTGCCGATAACCAGATTACGTTCGTCAATATTGAAGCCCGACTGAGTCAATTTGCCGATAGCCGCCGCATTTTTGTTAATCAGACCACCGGCCGGAGTCATCTTGGCAACCGGCGCTCCGGTCAGATTATAAATCGAAGACAAAGCCAAGCCGCGGCCGCCGGTTTTGCCGTCAGCCGAAAAGAGATAGCCGAACGGAGACATAAATTTGCGTTCTTCGCCGTCCATGACCATACCGCTGATGCCAACCATGCCCAAAGTTTGGTTGCCGGTATTGATTGCCAGCAGATTTCCCATGGTGGCACCGATAGCCCGACCGGCATTTTCATAAGCAATGTTGTCCATAATATAGCCGGCAGGGGTTCCTTCCAGCAAAATGACCGAAGCATTTTTCAGCGCGTGACCGCGGAGACCGCCGCGATAGTCAAAAACAGGACCGGCCTGTATCAATTTACCGTTTACGGTACCGTCGGCAGCATAAGTTATTCCGCGGGCTCCGACCGAGCCGATTATATCCCGGCTGCGGGCAAGTTTGCCTTCCGGCATAATACGCCCCAGATATTTACCGTTCAAATCGGTAGCCGTCGCGGCAAAATCAACCACATAACCGATTAATTCCCCGTTGTCTCCGGCAATCAGACCGTCTGCCTGCAAATGGCCGACCACGTTATTTTTATTGACGACTTCGCCGTTATAAGTCACAAAGCCGAGATATTTTCCGTTGTTGTCAAGCGCATAGCCCGAGCGGACGATACTTCCGATAATCTGATTATTTTCATTATAGGCAAATCCGTTGGCTTTGATAAAACCGATGGTAACCGCATCAAAATTCGTTACATTGCCGCCGGGAGCCACACTGCCGATAAATTCGCCCGACTGCGAAACCACCATTTTGGAGGAAATCAGGCGGCCGTCCAGAACATATTCCTGTCCGACCCGGCGATAAGCATAACCGTCAGGAGAAATGAAACCGATTTCCTGCCCCTGCAGATTGGTATAGAGACCGTCACCGGTCAGGCGGCCGACGGTACGCCCGTCATCAGAATAGACCAGACCGGGGAACAGCACGGCGCCGGTTATGTTGAAAAAGTCATCAACAACCAGGCCGTTAGGCAGCACTTTTGCAATAATCTTTCCCGAAGCCAGACGAACGGAGCCGTCGTTATTTACTTTACCGAGCGGTTTATTGTCGTTGCCGATGGCAATACCCTGCGGAATAACGCCGCCGATGATGTTTCCGTCAAAATCGGTAATCAAGCTGTCGGCGGTTACGTTGCCAATCAGCTGGTTGTCAAAACTGACGACCTTACCGTCGGGAATAACTTTACCGATTAAATCGCCGTTAAAGTCAACAGCGGTAATCTCCTGAGCGGCCGCGGCAGACAGGTTCAGCAAGAGCATGCCCGCGACAATACAGGCCCCACGGATTAATCTGGCCAGCAAAAAGTTATATCCGTTCATCCGCAAACTCAATTCAGTTCCTCCGGTTCTTTGCGACTTCCTGAAGCGCATAGCCCGCCACCTTCTTATCCAAATCAATATAAGAGCCGTTGTTCTTCAGGTAACCGATGGATTTTCCTTCGGCATCGACAACGGTTCCTTCCGCCGTCAGACGGCCGACGTAATTGCCGTCATTACCCAAAACCGTCGCTCCGATTTTGTAAACCTTTCCCATAATATTGTCATTGTTGTCAATGGCTAAATCACCGGACAGCATACGCCCGATCAGACTGCCGTCCCGGTCTCTGATTTTACCATCAAAATTGACATAGCCCACAACTTTATCAGAGTTATCAATAACAATATCGCCGTTGACCACCTCACCTATCAGTTTGCCGGCCCGGCTGATGACGTTTCCGTCGGAGAGAACTCGGCCGACGGCAACGTTTTCACGATCAATGACGGTTCCGTCCGGCATAACGGCCCCGGTCAGGTTGCCGCCAAAGTCAATTACCGCACCGCGGTGCAGCAGGCTCAGGTTCTTATCGGTCGAGCCTCCGGGCAAAACAGCGGAAATAACTTCATCTTTCAGGTCGATAACATCGCCCAAGGAGTTGACGCGCCCTTTATAATTGCCCCAGATGTCAACCACGATATTTTCAGGAATGACTTCGCCGATGACTTTATTTTTCAAGTCAACCACCTTGTTATCCGAGGTTACCTGTCCGACTTTGGCTCCTTCCATGCTGATAACCGCACCGTCGGTTACGGCGTAACCGAGGAAAGAACCGTCATAGCCAATAGCGCTGCCCTTGGACACAACACCGCCGCGATAGTCTCCTTTGGCGTCAATAAAGCTTCCTTTGGCGTCAATATGCCCCAAGACCTCGCCAAAACGATTGATAACCTGCCCGTCATGGTTTACCAAACCAATCGGATTGCCCTTAAAATCGGCAACCAGCCCTTTTTTGACGACGGCACCGAGCTGACGACCGTAGAAACTGGCCAAATCGCCGTTGATTTTGCCGACGGCAACACCCTTTTCATTATAGACCTGCCCGTCAGGAAACAGGCGGCCGAGGAACTTTCCTTCCGGCGTCAGAAGCGTCGTCTTTTCATCCATCAAAACGCCGATAATTTCATTGCGGTTATTGGCGACCAGATTATTGGCATAGAGGCGGGCATCAGGCTGGCCGCTGATTGCGACCTTGCCGTTCGGCCCGACAACATTCATAAAATTGCCGTGCAAATCATAGGCATAAGTTTTATCCAAAACGCGGCCGATATAGCTGCCGTTTTTGCTGAAGACATCACCGTAAGTGCCGACACAGCCGACCGGCTGCTGAGACAAAGCGATAACCAGACCGTCAGGAGAAACCTGTCCCAAATATTCGCCGTCATAAGAGACCGCCACGCCGCTGCGAGCCACGCCGCCGATAATTTCGCCCTGCTCGTTCAGCACGGTTCCGTCCGGATTAACGCAGCCGACGTAAACGCCTTCCGGCGTGCGGACAATTCCGTCGGTTCCGACATCGCCGAGATAAGTGCAGGTATTGTCAAAGACCCGTCCGGTTTTAACCACTTCACCGACATAATTGTTTTCGGCATCAAGAATGACACCGTCCGGCATCGGCTTTAATTTTGTTTCCTGATTTCCTTTGCGGATTTTTCCGTCGGCTTCCAGATAACCGATATTTTTACAGCCATAGCCGACGACCAGTCCGCCGCGCACCAAACGGGCGATAACTTCCGATCCCGAGGGATCGCGCACCAGACCGTTGGAAAGGACACGCCCGACCGTTTTCATATCCTGAACGACGGTTCCGTCGCTGTTCAGGCGTCCCAAAACCGTTCCTTTCGGCGTAATCGGAATCATCCGGGTTTGGACCAAAGCACCCAGCGTTTTATCCTGAGTGCTGACGATATTGCCGTTTTCATCAACATAACCGATTTGATTGCCGTTTAAATCATAAACCTTGCCGTCCTCGGTCAAATAGCCTATAACTTTACCGTCTTTATCCAGCACCAGATTCACCAATTCACCGGCTTTGCCGATAACATTGCCGTCCAAGTCAACCAATGTGCCGTCTTCCAGCATCTTGCCGATAACGTTGCCGTTAAAATCGACCACATTGCCGTTTTCATCGATGTAGCCGATGACATTGCCGTCTTTGTCATAAGCCAGACGGCGCTGGGCTCCGATATTCATATCCGCTACTTTGCCGATGACATTGCCGTCTTTGTCAACCACCGTTCCGTCGGGCAGAACACGGCCGATAATATTACCGTTGGCATCGCGGACATTGCCGTCTTCGTCAACATAGCCGATAACATTGCCGTCTTTGTCATAGACCAGACGGCGGCCGGGTATAGTGGCGGCCTGACCGATAACGTTGCCGTTGGCGTCAACAATGGAACCGTCCGGTTGGACTTTGCCGATAATGTTGCCGCCGGGGTCAATAACATTGCCGTCTTTGTCGATATAGCCCATAATATTGCCGTTTTTGTCATACGCGAGACGGCGCTGGGGCAGAGAAACGGCTTTGCCGATGACGTTGCCGTTTTCGTCAACAACATTTCCCGCACCGTCAACATGGCCGATGACATTGCCGTGAGCATCTACAACATTGCCGTTTTCATCAACATAACCAATAACTTTGCCGTTTTTGTCGTAAGCAAGCTTGACCTGTCCGCCGGCATTGCCGAGGATGTTTTTGCCGACAACCCGGCCGTTTTCATCGACAAAGCCGACGATATTGCCGTTTTTATCAACGACAGAGCCGTCTGGCATAACCACGCCGATAACATTGCCGTTTTCATCAACGGCAACCCGTCCCTGTTTGCTGACGCGGCCGATGACGTTGCCGTCCGTATCCACAACTTCGCCTTTTTCATTTAACCGGCCAATAACATTGCCGTTCATATCGACAACGGAACCGTCAGGCTGGACACGGCCGATAATATTGCCGTTTTTGTCGTAAACGAAGCCGGCATCGACCGCCCGGCCGATAACATTACCGTTCAGATCCACCACCGTTCCGTCGGGAAGCATGCGGCCGATGATATTGCCGTCTTTGTCAACCACCGTTCCGTCAGGATTGACATAACCGATGACATTGCCGTTTTCATCATAAACCAGGCGACGGTTTTCGGCGACACCGATAACATTGCCGTTTTCATCAACTACCATTCCGGCAGAATTGACGCGGCCGATGACATTGCCGTTGGCATCGCGGACATAACCGTCTTCGTCAATGGTACCGATAACTTCGCCGTTAGGGCCGATGGCATTACGCGTTTTCAAAGTGCCCTGAGCTGCCGGCGCATCTGTTTTTCCGGGCAGAGTCTGCTCACAGAAATTACAATCTTCTTTGCGGATGGCATTGCCTTCAACCGGAACTTTTGCCGATTTGGCGTTTGCATTGGTTAAATTGGCCTCATGCCAGGCAATGATAAAGTTGTTTTGAACGTTTCCGGGGACAACCGGCGACCAGCCCATGGTAATATCGCAGGTTTCATGCCCGCGCAAAGTTTTTCCCGAACAGTCGTCTTCAAAGGTAAAACCGTCAAACGGCGGTTCGGCCAGCTGAACGGAAATAATGCTGACGGCAGCTTTGGCGTTGGTACCAAGAGTCAAAACATTTTTGGCATCGGTTCCGAGCACGACCTGCCCCATTTGAACCGGGTTCGGCGTCGTGGTTATCGGCGGTTCGCCGTCATCAACCACCCCGAACTCAATATTATCCGTCGGACCGGTATCATTGGAAATGTTCAACGCATCATCGTTGTCCGTAAACACCGGCTCGGTATAATCCTCCTGAACCGGGCCGCTTTGCATCAGAAGCATCACCCCGATTACGAAAATTACAAACGAAGTAAGACCAACCACAAGAATAATGCGGTTGGTTTTCTTCACATAACTTTCGGAATGGGTTAAGACTTCTTTGCTCATTGCGTTCTGACTACACTACAAAATACACCGTTACGTCCAAGGCGGCTGCATACATTGTCGCCCGCTTCCAAACTTTTGACCGGACCGACCCGGAGGTGGAACAGTTCTTTTCCCTGCCCATCTGCCGGCGCGTCAACCGAGAAGAAAGGTTCATAGCGGCTGAGGACATCAGGATATTTTTTCGACAGCTGGCTCCAAAGCGTTTCCAGATTGCCGACATTGGCGTCGGTTCCGAGTTCGATGGAAATATTGGAGCTGTCCGTATCGGCAAACCCCGCACCGAAACCAAAATTGCCGCCGGGCGCTCCGGCTCCGCTGCCGGCATATTTATTATTGTTGCGGATATGCTGCATTTTCGAATAATCAAATCCGTCATCGGGCCGCGGGCCTTGGTAATTGACATTTACATTACCGCCACCGCCATTGCCGTAACGAGGCACGACAATTTCACTTTGTCCGACCTGAATATCATACTGGCCGGGCATTCCGCCGCCGGCAGCCCCGCCGCCGTTAAACTCGCTGTCACTGCCGCTGCCGCCGGAGACCTGTCCGTTCCGAGCTTGCTGACCCGGCATTGCGGGAGGAACGTCCCAGGCAGAATCATCAAAATCGGTCGCATAAGTTGCATTTTCCAGACCGGCATCGTCCGAGCGGCGCATTTTCAGGCAAACAATCCGCTTGCCGTTGCGCAGAACCATATCGCCGATGCCTTCAACGATAATCAGACGGTTGTTCGGTCCTTTGGTGCGGAAGCCGACCGGAACTTCAATGCGTTCGACAATCAGGGTTACTATCGGACGCTGGGTCATATTCAGAGCTTTTTCGCCCAAATCAATATAAGTAAAGATATCATCGCGCCAGACACGTTCCGGAGCAATGACCACATCGTCAGGATTGGGAACATAGACCTCTATATCAAAGCGGAACTTGGTCGGGTCAAGCGGAATTTCCTTAATCCAGTCACTCCGTTGAAACCGCTTAGTAAAAAGGGAATCCGCCGAATGGCTGTTACCGGCCTTATAAGAAGACGCGTTCATTCCCGAACCGCCGCCGACGCTGCCGCCGACCATTCCGGCGCCGCGGGAGCCGGCCGGACCGTCAATGACATCAATATCAATAATCGAGTTGGTCAGGCGCTCGGTATTAACACCTTCGCTTCTGACATAAAAGACATATTTGTTGCCGGAGCGGCCAAAGATAATAATGTTGGTATCGACGCCAACGTTAGCCCCTTTGCGCGGATAGAGCAAAATGGTGTTCGGGCCGGAAATCTGCCCGTCAAAAGTAGCGTTGTCACCGATATACATATCTTCAATCAGTTCCCACTGCGGAAAATTAAGCAGGGTAATCATCCCTTCGCGGAGACGTATCGGCAAAATCAGATCGGGTGACCAGTAATATTTGGAATAAGCCGGCTTGCTTTGACCTTCGCCCAGATTTTGCAGAGGATCAAGCCAGGCGGCCTGCGTCATTCCCAGAGAGTTAAAACCGGCATAGCCCAGGTTCATCGGCATATACTGCCCCTGGCTCTGGTCGGCATTCTGGTCAAGGCTGCCCATTGTCGCCTGAGAATAAGCCGCGCGGCTGAACAGAACCGCCAAAGCGCCGATAAAGAATAATTTGCCAACTCTCAAAATCATTTTTATATACCTTATAAACCTACTTAACTTTATTAAACGTCAACGAATAGCGGTCAACCGTGAAACCGACGGGATTATTCAGACGCTCGCCGTATTTAACGCTTTTGCGACGATAGCTGACACGGAGCGAAGCCGTCCAGTAATTGATTTCCGGCGCCGTGGAATCAGGATACATATCCTGAGTTTCATATTCCACCTGCCAAAGTCCCTGCCCCAACTCGTTAACCGTGAGAATACGGACATTTCGCTGCAGGCTCCGGCTCCGAATTAAATCAATCGCCCGCTTGGCGGTTTTATTCAGAAATTCCTGATAAACCGCGGGAGACGACATCTCCTGAATGGGGCCGCCGGGCATCCAGCGGGCTTCCATTTCCGGAATATCACGATCAAAGGAACTGCGCTGGAGCACATATTCGCGCACAAAAACTTCGGTAATCGCCTTTTCGTCGGTCAGATTGCCGCGCACAGGCATAATGTTGTAAACCTGTTCGGACTTAGACTGAAACGTAAGGAGAAACGGCTCAATACGGAAAAGCGGCATAACCTGGGCAATCGCCAGCAGCAAAACGACATTGCAGCACAAGCTGATTGCGGTAATAATCGCAAAAGCACGGGCCGTCCACAGATAACGTTTTTCACCGACATTGGCAACAAAAACGTCACCGCTCTCACGCCGCGGTGCGGACTGGGGAGCGGTTTGGCCGCCGATTAAACGCTGCTGAGTATTGTTTCCGCCTAAACGATTGTCCATTTCATCAGTCCCTAAATTGTTTCAACAAACCAGTCGGGAAGCGTTTTGGGCAATTCAATCTGCATGCAGGCGCAAGGAGAAAGCTTAAGCTCGTCCACGCCTTTGCCGACGCCGACAGGCTCGGCTTCATAGTAAGAGCCGAAAACACCGCAGGCCGAGAGCAGCAACAGCAGGAAGAGCACGATAATTTTCTTAGACATGTCTTATCCTTTTAATCTATGTTTCGTGAGTACTCGTATAGCTGTCTCTTATACACATCTCCGAGCCCACGAGACGGAGCTACATCTC
>ENA-OXEG01000280-OXEG01000280.1-human-gut-metagenome-genome-assembly--contig:-NODE-280-length-33781-cov-191.572644_pt1 | contig 33781 bp, 53 predicted proteins | sample MGYA00249355_ERZ652243 | MGnify/ENA primary metagenome ERZ652243 (study PRJEB26925, sample SAMN05826944) | human gut metagenome | biome: ENVO:2100002; feature: ENVO:00000062; material: ENVO:00002003... | reverse complement strand
GGTTGAAAGGGATCTCGACGGTGATGTGTACCGGGATAAGGTGCAGGAATATATGGACTTCTGGGTGAGGCGGCAGGAGCTGCGGGACGACATCGCCCGGCGCGGGCTGACCGTCACGGATGACCGGGGGCGGCTGATGGAAAACCGCAGCGTGTCGCTGGAGATCCAGGTCTCCCGCCAGATGCTGGCGATCTTCACCACGCTGGGCTTTAAGGAGGACGCTCCGGCGGCTGCCGCCCGGGGCGATGACGACGATGAGCTGTGAGATCCCCGCGGAGGTTCTGCGCTATATCGAGATTGTCGAGTCCAATAATCCCCGCGCCTGTCCTGAGCAGCACGCACTGGTGGCGATGATCCGCCGCGTGTTCGACACGGAGGACATCTACGTAGACACGGAGCAGTTGCGCCGGTACCTGAGCCTGCTGCGCTACTTCCCTTATGAGCGGCTATTCCCGTGGGAGGAGTTTCTCCTCGCGCTGTGGGACTGCACCTACCGAGTCGACGGGCGGCCACGGTGGAAAAAGCTGCTCTGCATGGTGGGGCGCGGCGCAGGAAAGGACGGCTTCATCGCCTTTGATGGCGCGTGCTCCATCTCCCCTTACAATCCCGTAAAGAACTACAACGTGGACGTGTGCGCCAACAACGAGGAGCAGGCGGTCACGCCGGTGAAGGATCTGTCCGAAGTCCTTGAATCCCCTAAGTGGGAGTCAAAGCTCAACCGGCACTACTACCACACCAAGGAGATGGTGCAGGGTCGGAAGAACAAGGGCGTGATGAAGGGGCGTACCAACAACCCGAAGGGGCGGGACGGTATGCGCTCCGGCAAGGTCGTCTTTAACGAAGTCCACGCCTTTGAGAACTACAACAACTACAAGGTTTTCATCACCAGTCTGGGCAAGGTCGGACAGCCGCGCATCGGAATGTTCACATCGAACGGCGACGTGTCTGATGGCCCGCTGGATGACTTCATAGCTCAGGGGCGGCGGATCCTCTTTGAGAACGAAGCGGAGCCGGAGGGCGGCTATCTCCCGTTCATCTGCTGCCTGGAAAACCGGGAGCAGGTCAATGACCCGGAGAACTGGTTCATGGCGAACCCGTCGCTGTCCTATGTCCCGCACCTGCGTCAGGAGATCGAAGAGGAATACGCGGACTGGCTGGTCAACCCGGAGCAGAACGGAGACTTCTTGACAAAGCGGATGGGCATCCGCGCCGGCCAGCTGGAGATCAGCGTGACGGACTATGCCAAGGTCAAGGCGACCAACCGGCCGCTGCCGGATCTCCGCGGAAAGTCCTGCGTGGCCGGCATCGACTACGCGGAAATCAACGACTGGGCGAGCGTCAATCTGCACTTCCGTGTGGGCGCACAGCGGTTTGACATCAACCATTCGTGGGTCTGCCTGCAGAGCCGGTCGCTCTCCCGCATCGTCGCCCCGTGGCGAGCTTGGGCGGAGGCGGGAAAACTGACGGTGGTGGATGATGTGAGCATCGACCCCAACCTCCTGGCGGACTACCTAAAGGAAATGGGCTTAAAGTACAACATCGTCAAACTGGCAATGGACCACTTCCGCTGGACGCTGGTGAGCGACGCCATGCGGCGCATCGGCTTTGACGCCAGGGACAAGAACCGCGTGAAGCTGGTCCGACCCAGCGACATCATGCAAGTTGACCCGGTGATCCAGGAATGCTTTGACCGCGACCAGTTTACATGGGGCGACAACCCTCCCCTGCGCTGGTCGGTAAACAATACCAAGCGAGTACGCAGCGGCCAACGTGCCGGTACGAATACAGGAAATTTCTATTACGCCAAGATCGAACCGAAGAGCCGGAAGACGGACCCGTTCATGGCTCTGGTGGCATCTATGACTGAGGAGGCGGTGCTTGGCACCGGCGAGCCGGTAAAGCTGCCGCCCATCGGCGCGATCCGGCTATAGGAGGTGGGCAATGGCACTTAATTTTTGGAAGTGGCTCGCCGGAGGTAAGGCTCGTTCTCCCACCACGGTGGAGATTACGTGCCGCGATCTTCTGGCAGCGGCGCAGGAATTCCAGCTGCGGGACACCTGCTTCTGGATCTGCGCGAACATGATCGCCAACGCCGTCGGGCGCTGCGAATTCCGGACGTTCCGGGATGGCAAGGAAGTTCGAGAGCGCGAACACTATCTCTGGAACGTGGAACCGAACGTAAACCAGAACTCCACGGCGTTCCTGCACAAGCTGGTCGCGAAGCTGCTGGTGGACAATGAGGCGCTGGTCATCGGTACCCGGCAGCGGGAGGGTTATGACGCGTTGGTCGTAGCGGACAGCTATATGACCGGCGGCAGCTATCCCAGCAAGCAGAATGAGTACACAAGCGTGCAGGTAGGCGATGTGTCCTACGAGAAGACCTTCCGCGAGCGGGAAGTCCTGCATCTTACGCTGAACCACGTGAATATCAAGCCGGTGCTGGATGGCCTGTACGGCTCCTACGTGCGGCTCATCAATGCCGCCATGCGGCGGTATGCGTGGGACAAGGGGCAGCACTGGAAAGTTCACGTGAGTCAGCTGGCCTCCGGCGCGGATGACTTCACACAGAAGTTCTCGCAGATGATCGAAGAGCAGGTAAAAACCTTCCTCGACTCTGATGGCTCTATCCTGCCGGAGTTTGACGGCTACGCCTACACAAGCGAGGGCGGTAAGGCTGCTGTAGAACTGTCGGACATCCAGAGCCAGATGAAGGACATCTTCGCGTTCACGGCGAAGGCGTTCCAGATTCCGGCGGTACTGGTGGATGGCAGCATCCAAGGCACGGAGGACGCGCAGGGCAGATTCCTGACCGGCTGCATCGATCCCATCTGCGATCAGCTGCAGGAGGAAATCAACCGCAAGCGGTACGGCTACGACCGGATCCAGCGCGGCGACTATCTCCGCATTGATACCAGCAGCATCCGCCACTTCGATATGTTCGCCAACGCGGTGAACGTGGAGAAGCTGGTCGGCTCCGGCGTGTTCTCCATCAACGAGGTCTTGCGGGCGGCAGGTTTGCCCGCCATCTCGGAGGATTGGGCGGACAAGCACTATCTCACGAAAAATATTGCAACGCTGGGTTCGGAGACCTCTGTGCTCGGCGGTGCGGAAGGAGGAAACGCATGAGGAAACCCCTTTGGGAAATCAAGCAGGCTGCGGAGGGCACCCTGCAGCTCTACATCTACGGTGACGTAGAAGGCGAGGAATTCGATTGGGAGAGCTGGCGGTACGTCCAGAGCGACAACAGTGCGGAGCACTTCCGCGAAGAGCTGGCGAAGCATCCCGACGTGTCGCGCATCGAGATCTACATCAACAGCTACGGTGGCAGCGTCTTTGAAGGCACGGCGATCTACAACCAGCTGAAGCGTCATCCGGCGCGGAAGGTGGTGCACGTGGACGGCTTCGCCTGTTCCATCGCCTCCGTGATTGCCATGGCGGGCGACGAGGTGATCATGCCGCGTAACACCCTGATGATGATCCACAACATGTGGATGTGCGCCTGCGGCAATGCCACGGAGCTGCGGAAGGCGGCGGATGACCTGGACGTCATCAATGCTGCGGGGCGGCAGGCGTATCTGCAGAAGGCCGGCGACAAACTGACGGAGGAGCGTTTGTCGGAGATGATGGACGCGGAAACGTGGCTGACCGCTGAGCAGTGTGTTGAGCTCGGTCTCGCGGATCGCCTTGCCGACACCGACGCTGACATGAGCGGCGCGTCCACCATCCTGCAGAAGATGAACGCCGGCATGGAGCAGCATCTCCGGTATCAGAAATCGCTGGCGGCGCAGCTCCGCGACTTGGCAGCGGCACCCTGGGTGCCTGCGCCCAACAAGGAACCCCAGGGCGGCGGAAGCCCTGAAAAAATCAACAAAGTTCTCGGACTGTTTTCTTGAGAATCGAAAGGAGAAAAAGAATGAACAACAATGACATTCGCACCCGCGAGGAACTGCGGCAGGCTCTCCAGCAGGCGGCCGTCTCCGGCGACACCGGCGCATTCTCTTCCGTTCTGGACGAGATGATGCAGCGCATCGGTCTGGACATCCAGGCCGAGTACGAGCAGCGGTTTGATGACCTGCGGCAGGAAGTCGATTCCCGCATCCTTGCCCAGCGCGGCGCGCATCAGCTGACCACGGAGGAGCGTGCCTACTATCAGAAGCTGGGCGCGGCCATGAAGTCCTCCGACCCCCGGCAGGCCGTCACCGGCCTGGACGTCGCCCTGCCGAAGACCGTCATTGACTCCGTATTTGAGGAGCTGCAAACCGCTCATCCTCTGCTGAGCCGCATTAACTTCCGCGCTACCGGCGGTGCCGTGGAGATCATGGTGAATACCAATGGCTTCGAGGAGGCCGCCTGGGGCGATCTGTGCGACGACATCGTCAAGGAGCTGACGGCCGGTATTAAGAAGATCCCCACCACGCTGCTGAAGCTGTCCGCATTTCTGCCGGTCTGCAAGGCCATGCTGGAGCTCGGGCCCGAGTGGCTGGACAACTTCGTCCGCCAGACCCTGTACGAGGCGCTGAGCAACGGCATGGAGGGTGGTGCCGTGGCCGGCGACGGCAACAAGAAGCCCATCGGCATGACCCGTCAGGTGGGCGACGGCGTCACCGTGACCGGCGGCGCATACCCTGAGAAGGCTGCTATTAAGGTGGACGACCTGTCTCCTCACACCGTGGGCAACCTGCTGTCTATCATGGCGGCGGATCCCAATGGCAAGCCCCGCCAGGTGCGCGACGTGATCCTGCTGGTGAACCCCCAGGACTACCTGCAGAAGGTGATGCCTGCCACCACGCTGATGGCCCCGGACGGCACGTATCGCAACGACGTCCTGCCCTATCCCATGAGCGTGATCCAGACGGCCGCCCTGCCTCGCGGTAAGGCCGTGATGGGCCTCGGCTATCGTTACCTGGCCATGGCGGGCACCTCCCCCGAGGGCCGCATCGAGTACAGCGACCACTACCGCTTCCTGGAAGACGAGCGCGTCTACCTAATCAAGGCCTACGCCAATGGTATGCCTCTGGATAACAACGCCTTCCTGGTGCTGGACATCTCCGGCCTGACGCCTGCCACCTACAAGGTGACGCAGGTAGATCCTCCCGCAGCGTCTACCGATGCCACGCTGACCGCTCTGACCGTGGGCGACCTGGCTCTGACCCCCGCGTTCGCCTCCGGTACGCTGACCTACACCGCGACCACTACCAGCGCGTCTGATGTGGTGACCGCTGTGCCCGGCAACGCTGCGGCTGCCATGAAGCTGACCGTGAACGGCACCGAGATCGACAACGGCACCGCCGCCACGTGGAAGACCGGCAGCAACACCCTGCAGGTCGTTGTGACTGCCGCTGACGGCACCACCACCAAGACCTACAAGGTCACCGTCACCAAGTCTTAACGGTGGCGGGCGCGGTGAACGCCGCGCTGCTGTCGTCCGTCAAGCTCGCCTGTAACATCACCTGGAACGATGAGGCTACAGACGCTAAGGTGTCTGACCTCATCGCTTCCGGGGAGGCGTACATTGACGGTAAGCTCGGCGCGGCTGGTGACTATGAAAATCCCGGGGAGCCGTTGACGCTGCTGAAGGAGTACGTCCGGTACGGCTTAAGCGACGCGCTGGATGTGTTTGAGACAAACTATCTGAACCGGCTGCTGGCCATGCAGAACGACAGGCAGGTGAAAAGCTATGCGGAAGCTACCGTTTCGCCCTGAAGACCGGCAGATCACGCAGCCCTACCGGGACGGCGTGGTCAAGATCTACACCATAACGGATGCCGCCCAGCCTGGATACCAGCCCAAGCCTACGCCTACGCTGGTGGAAACGCTGTTTTACGCGGAGCGGCACGTCGGCCTGCAGCGGTATTACAGCGGCAAGCAGGCGCAGGTGCAGGTGGAGCGCGTGATCCGGACGCAAACGCGCCCGTCGGTGAACCCCCAGTGCATCGCCGTCACAGAGGACGGCACGCAGTACGGCATCGAACTGGTGCAGCAGCTGCAGGATGTTTACCCGCCGTCCATGGACTTGACGCTCGTCCGGATCGAGCAGAAGTACGAGGTGCCCCATGAGTAGAAGACGAAATGTGCCCGAATCGGACACCGACAGGACGCCCCTGTGGGCGCAGCGGATCATCGCGGCGCATCTCGCCGTGACCGATGCAGTCAGCCACGGCGGGCGTATCCAGTCTGACCGCTACTTCGTCTGGCAGGAGGATGGCGCGAACGACTTCGAAGCCGGCGGCGTCCACGCCGAGAAAGCGGTCACCGGCTCTACGGACCTGTTTACGAAGCAGGAGTTCGACCCTTGGCGGGATGAGCTGGAAGCCGCCTTCGACGCAGCGGAGGTCGTCTGGAGCCTGAACAACTGCCAGTTCGAGGAAGAGACCGGCTTCTGGCACTACGAATGGGACTGGGAGGTGTTCGCCTGATGGCGCGGTTCGAATTTCGGGGAATCGAAGAGTACATCAATAAACTGGACACCTTTCGCCTTGTTACGAAAGATTCGATAATTGCCAGAACTACATACGCCGGAGCGGCTGTGGTGGCGAACGCTGTGCGAAAATCCATAGAGGCTCTCCCAGTCGGTTCGGGAAAATCTGAGGACGGCGGTCTTATCGACACGGTGACTGCGGCGCAGAAGCGTGGGCTTCTGGACGGATTTGGCATTAGCCCAATGCGGGACGATAACGGCTTTATCAACGTCAAGCTGGGATTTGATGGGTACAACGCTACACGGACGAAGAAATACCCTCGGGGGCAGCCCAATGTCTTGATCGCCAGATCTGTTAATAGCGGCACTACGTTCCGAAAAAAAACGAAGTTTGTGGACAAGGCCGTGAACTCCGCCAAGAAAGCGGCGGAAGCGGCAATGGACGCGGCGTGCAGCCGCGAAATTGAAAAAATCATGAAATAGGAGGTGCTGCTATGAGCGCAGCAGGAAAGGTCTGTACGGGCTTCAGCAAGCCCTACGTGGCCAAATATGCCAACGCTGGCGGCGCGGTCACCTACAGCGGCGTCATGCTGCTGGCGCGTGGCGTCAGCGTATCTCTGTCCCTGAATACCACGGACGACAACACGTTCTACGCCGACAACATTTCCGCAGAGACCGCAGCGGCTGTCTTTGCGGACGGCACCGCCACACTGACCGTTGACGGGCTTCTGACGGCGGCGGAGAAGTTTGTCCTCGGTCTGCCTGAGGCCACCGAGATCCAAGCGGGCGGCGGCGCGGTGCAGGTTTCCCACTACGGCGACGGCATGGAGATCCCCTACGTGGGCATCGGCTTTGTCGTCCGCTATCAGAGTGGCGGCGTGGTGACCTACGCGCCCGTGGTGCTGACGAAGGCGCGGTTCCAGCAGCCCGGTCTGGATGCTGCTACGCAGGAAGAGTCCATCGACTGGCAAACGCAGGAGCTGACGGCCACGCTGATGCGCGATGACACCACCAATCACGACTGGAAACTGGTGGGCGCTGATCAGCCCACTGAGGCAGCCGCTGAGGCCGTCCTTAAGGCGATTTTGGGCGGCGCGGCGTAAAAGGAGGGGCCTATGCAGATCTACGGCAGAGAAGTGGGCTTCCGCTTCACGGTGGGCGCCTCCACCAAAATTTCCGACCTCTGCCCGGACGGCGATATCACCCGTCTGGGGGAGGTGCTGGAGGGCCAGTATGGGCAGGTCACCCGCGACACAGCAGCCATTATGGCGGCCTTGAGCGAAGGGTACGAGCAGGCGCGCTCTTTCGAGGCTCCTGGTCGCGAGCCTGACCCTCTGACTGTTGACGAGCTGTTTTCGCTGCGTCCCAGCGAGTTCAACGCTTTACAGCAGGCGGCGCTGGCGGCCTGGACGGAAGACAGCAAGCCCACGGTGGAGGTAGAGCCCGAAAAAAAAGAAAGCGGCAAGGCGCAGGCGTCCAGCTGAACCTTGCTTGGCTCCTGTTTTACGGGCGAAAGCTGAATATGGGGAGGCAGGAGATCATGGTCACGCGATACGGTGAAATGCTGGACATGATCGCCTGCCTCGCTATTTATAACGGGGCTACCCCAAAGAAGAAACAGAAACACTGGACATTTGACGAAGCTATGAAAGTGAGGTGAGCCTATGGCTGTGAACATTGGCCCCAAGATCGGCGTAGACGGCGAGGCGGAGTATCGCCGGCAGATCAGTCAGATTATCCAGCAGTCCAAGACACTGGAGAGCCAGATGAAGCTGGTGGCTTCGCAGTTTACCGCTGCCACAACGGCGGAGGAGCGAAATGCCAAGACCGCCTCCGTGCTGTCCAAGCAGATCGATGTGCAGCGTGATCGCGTGAAGCTTCTGGCGGAGCAGACAGGCAAGGCGGCCGCCAAGTATGGCCCGCTTAATGAGTATACGCTCAAGTATCAGGAAAGCCTGAATAAGGCCACGGCCACGCTGAACAAGATGCAGAGCGAGCTGCGCAACACCTCCAGCGGCGTAGAGGAGCTGGGCGATGATATGCGCGAGGGCAGCGAGAATGCCTTGTCCTTTGGCGATGTCCTGAAGGCCAACGTCGCCTCTGACTTTATTGTTTCCGGCATCAAAGCGATGGCGTCAGCTATCAAGGAGGCTACCGCAGCGCTTGTGGATCTCGGCAAGCAGTCCATTATGGGCTTTGCCGAGCAGGAGCAGCTTATCGGCGGCGTGGATACCCTGTTCAAGGAGTCCTCCGCGCAGGTGCAGCAGTATGCCAACGACGCCTACAAGACTGCCGGCCTGAGCGCGAACCAGTACATGGAGACCGTCACCAGCTTCTCCGCGTCTCTGCTGCAGTCTCTGGGCGGCGACACGGCTGCGGCAGCTCAAAAGGCCGACCAGGCTATTACGGACATGTCCGACAACGCCAATAAACTGGGCACGGACATGCAGAGCATACAGGATGCCTACCAGGGCTTTGCTAAGCAAAACTACACCATGCTGGACAACCTGAAGCTGGGTTATGGCGGCACGAAACAGGAGATGGAGCGGCTGCTCGCAGACGCCGAGAAGTTCTCCGGGATCAAGTACGACATCTCCAGCTATGCTGACATTGTGGACGCCATCCACGTAGTCCAGACGGAGATGGGCATCACGGGAACGACGGCAAAGGAGGCGTCGACCACCATCCAGGGCAGCGCCAACGCCATGAAGTCGGCGTGGAGTAACCTTATCACCGGTATGAGCAACGAGAATCTGGATCTGGACAAGCTGGTGCAGAATGTGATCGACAGCGTCAACACCTTCGCAGACAACCTGCTGCCGCGCCTGCAGGTCATGCTGCCGCGCTTCGCGGAGGGTGTGACGCAGCTTGTGAACGGTCTGGTGCCCTATGTAGGGCCTGCGCTGGAGCTGCTGTTGCCGTCCTTGGTGCAGGGGATAGGTAGTCTTGCCTCTGGCATCGTGCAGGCTCTGCCGGCGGCGGTGGAGGCAATCTCCGCCGTGGTCCCCATGCTGGTGGAGCAGATTGCCATCCTGCTGCCCCAGATCGTAGACGCAGGCATCGGGATCATCGTCGCGCTTGCTGACGGCATTGGCGAGAATCTGCCAGCGCTGGTCCCTGCTGCGGTGGATGCCATCATTACGGTGGCCGATGGCCTGCTGGACCATATTGACACACTTATCCTTGCGGCAGGGAAGCTTACCGTCGGCATGGCGCAAGGTCTGGTGGAGGCGCTGCCCCGTCTGGTGGTGCGGCTGCCGGAGATCATCGGTGCCATTGCAAAGGGTCTCCTTTCCGGAATGGCTGCTATTGGCGAAGTCGGGTCGCAGCTGGTTCGCGGCCTATTTGACGGAATCTCCAATGCGGCGTCGTGGCTTTACGACAAGCTTCGGGGCTGGGTAAGTGATGTCCTGGGCTGGGTCAAGGGTTTGTTCGGCATCAATTCCCCCTCCAAGGTTTTTGCTGATGAAGTGGGCAAGTTCATCCCGCCCGGCATCACGGTAGGCGTTGAGAAGGCAATGCCGAAGGCTATGCGCGACATGAGCGCAGAGCTGGGCGCGCTATCGAACATCCCGATGCCCGGCAGTAGCACCACCAATCTGGGCGGCGTCAACATCGTGGTATACGGAGCGCAGGGGCAGGACGTCAGCGAGCTGGCTGATATCGTCATGGCGCGGATGCAGAGTGCGGTGGAGCGCAGAGAGGCGGTGTTTGCATGATTTTCTGGGCTGGAAGATCCTCCGACGACGTCCACGTCGTGGTGGAGCGCTACCCCAGCGTAAAGCTGGCCGGGCGCAAGCTGGACACGCAGTCCGTGCCCGGGCGAAACGGCGACCTGCTGTTTCTCCAGGACGCCTACCAGAATTATGTGCAGGCGTACAGCATCTACATCAGCGCGGAGCGGATGCGGCTCCCCCGCGCTATGCGCGCGGTGGCTGATTGGCTCTGTGGCCCGCGTGGGTACCAGAAGCTGGAGGACAGCTACGACGTAGAAACCTACCGCAAGGCCTATTTCGCCGGCCCGCTGGACGTGGAGAGCGTCATGCACCGGTTTGGCCGCGCGACGATCGAGTTTAACTGCCAGCCGCAGAGGTTTCTCCGTATCGGAGATATGCCGGTGCAGGCCGTGCAGGGGGAGGTTTTGCGAAACCCCACCGCGTTCACGGCTCTGCCCACGATCACTGTCGCCGGAACGGGGGCCGGGACCCTGACGGTAGGCGATGTCACTGTCAGCATCAGCAGCATGCCTCGCGGCGCTGTTGTGCTCGATTCGGACACGCAAAACGCCTCCTACGGGGCCTTTAACCTGAACAATACTGTCTCCGCGCCGGAGTTTCCCACGCTGCCGGCCGGGGAAAGCGTCGTCCGCTGGACGGGCGGCATTACAAGCGTGGAGATCATCCCGAGGTGGTGGACACTATGAAACCGATTCTGTATGACGCCGACCGCACAAGCTTCCCGGCGAGTGTTGACAATGGGCTGGGCGTTCTTGCAGACGCCATGTCCTGCAAGGTGACGCAGGAGCTGAACGGCCAGTACGAGCTGGAGCTGCACTATCCGGTGGAGGGAATCCACTACGGAGAGATCGCGCTGCGCGCCATTCTTCGGGCTACCGTTGGCCCAGACGGCAAGCTGCAGCCCTTTAGGGTATATCGCATCGTGCCCGGCATGAACGGCACAGCGGCCATCTACGCGCGGCACATCGCCTATGATCTCGGCGGCTATGTGGTGTCTCCGTTCACGGCAACGGATGCGCCGTCTGCTGTGGCGGGCATCAAGAGCCACGCGCTGCCGGCAGGAATGCCGTTTACCCTGGGCACCGATAAGACCACCGTGGCTGCCTTGAGCGTCATGGTGCCCACCAGCGCATGGGGCCTGCTGGGCGGTCAGCGGGGCAGCCTGCTGGACGTATACGGCGGCGAGTACGAGTTTGACGAGTGGGTGGTGCGGCTGCTGACGCGCCGCGGAGCGGACCGCGGCGTATCGGTCCGGTATGGAAAGAACTTGACAGATCTGACACAGGACGCCAACTGCGCCAACTGCTACACGGGCGTGGTGCCTTACTGGCGCGGAAACGATGTCACGGTCACGGCTGCGCCAGTGTACGCAGAGGGCGACTACGGCTACGTCCGCCTCATGCCGCTGGATCTATCCTCCAGCTTCGAGCAGCGGCCCACGCAAGCGCAGCTGCAGGCCGCAGCTACATCCTACATCAAGCAGAACCGCCTCGGCGTTCCCGCGGTGAGCTGGGACGTAAATCTGGCGCTGCTATCGCAGGCATCTGGATACGAAGATGTGTCCTATCTGGAGCAGATCTATCTGGGCGATACCGTAGGCGTCTACTTCCACCGTCTGGGCGTGGATGCCAAGGCGCGGGTGAATCGGATCGTGTGGGATTGCCTGCTGGAGCGCTACGACAGCGTAGCCCTTGGCAGTGTCAAGGCCAACATCGCGTCCACCATCGCCGGGCAGCAAAGGGAGATCGACGCCAAGCCGTCCGTCTCGCTGGTGGAGCAGATTTCATCCGGCCTGGCAGCCGCGCTCCTGGGGGCAAATGGCGGCTCCGTCAGGCTTTTGGATGCGAACGGAGACGGAGAACCGGACGAGCTGTACATCGCTGACGATCCTAACCCCACCAAAGCCAAGAAGGTGTGGCGATTCAACTACGAGGGCTGGGCCGCCAGCAGTACTGGCTACAATGGCCCCTACACGATGGGTGCCACCATTGCCGGAGGCATCCAAGCGTGGATGATCACGGCGGCCAATCTTGTGGCTGGCACCATCGCCAGCGAACAGGGGAATTTCCTGATCAACCTGGACGGCGGCACCATCGATACCAGCGCCACCGGCGCGACTTATAAGAACTCCAACTACTCGAAGGCGGATCTTGACCGAATCAACCAGATCAACATCAAGGCTGTCACGCCAACGCTGGCCGACTATGAAAAGCTGGATGTCAATGGCGATGGTACAATCAGCATCACCGATACCGTGCAGATCCAGCAGATCATCAGCGGGGTGCGAACGGTAAACTTCACTACGCGGTGGCGCCTGCGCATCGACCCCGCCGACGGGAACAGCCTCTTGAAGATCTATCGTGTCTACCACAACAACATCACCGGCGCGGACACCGAGAACATCGTGTTCTCGGTGGGATTTGGCCGCGCCGCGGCCAACACGATCGGCGCGCAGTACGGCGAGATCGAAAAAGATCTGTCCGTAGGTGGATCTGTCGACGCATCCAATTACAAACAGGACGGAAAGACTGTCATATTCCCAACGCAGAAGGTCATCGGGTACGTCGTGTACTGCACGGGCGGCAGCGGGAATCAGGCGGGGTGCTTTATCCCCGCGGGGCAGTCAGGCAGCTACCAATGCGCTTCCAACGACTGGTACTGCGCCTTCAGCTTTGACGGCGCGGGGAGCGTCACGAAAACCGGTGGCACCGGAGATATTTCACGGGTGGCCACCGTCAACAACTTCTAAGGAGGTGCTGTTATGGCGAATAGTTTGGCAGTCAAGCAGGCCGTGCAGCTAAGTATGACCTTGAACGGTGTGCCGCCCACGCTGCACATGGTGCAGGGCGACACCAATTCGCGGGCCATCTCCGCGTCGCTTTGGGCCGGCGCGGAGCCATACAACGTCCCCGCAGGGGCTTCCGTGATGCTTCGCTTCAAAAAACCGGACGGCACCGGAGGGCTGTACAGCGAGACAGAGACGCAGCGGCCCATCACTTGGGCCGAGAACAGCGTCACCATCCCTGTAGCGGCGCAGGTGCTGACAGCCGAAGGCACTGTGCTCGCCCAAGTAGATGTCTATGCGGGCGAAAGCGACTCGTCCGCGGAGCGGTTGGCAAGCTTTGCTTTCATGATCCTCGTGCAGCCGGACGTTTACCCGGATGCGCAGATCATCTCCAGCGACTACTACAACATCCTTGCTGCCGACATCGCAGACGCGAAGGCCGCAGCGGATCAGGCCAAGGATTACGCGGCCGCCGCCAAGAAGAGTGCGGATAGCGCCGCGACATCGGTCGAGGGCGCTGTCAAGTATAACACCTCGCAAACCCTGACCGACGCCCAGAAGGCGCAGGCTCGGTCAAACATCGGCGCACCTGCACCGTATACGGCGGGTGATGGTATCGCCATCAGCGGCAGCGTCATCGCTGCCAAAGCGCAGCCCTGCAACCGGAATCTGCTGGACAACTGGTACTTCGGTGCGCCGGTGAATCAGCGGGGCAAGACGGTGTACAGCGGCGCGGGGTATGGAATCGACAGGTGGAAAGCCGAAGCTGTAACCCCTAATGTCACTACCATTAAGGACGGATATATCGAACTGTCGCAGAACGCGCTGATTTCACAACTTTTGGAGGAGCCGTACAGCCTGTGTGGAAAGCAGGTCACTGTATCTGCACTGACGACAACGGGGCTATACTCCGCCACCGCGACCGTCCCCAGTAAAGAAGAACTGTCGGCCATTACGACCGACGAGACTATCGGGGTCAGCTATTTCGCGGTTAACGGGAATAGCACCGGCTATGTATGCCTTCAGCACAGCAAGGAGCACACGACCAAAGTGATGCTCAGAGCGTATTCGGGGTATACCGTGGGCGTTATTGCCGTCAAGCTGGAGCTTGGCTCCCAGCAGACGCTGGCCCATCAGGTCAGCGGCGCGTGGGTGTTGAACGAGCTGCCGGATTACGGCGAGGCGCTGACCAAGTGCATGAGATATCTCCAGATCATCTCCACGCCCTACGACACCTCCGGCAACGGCGTGGCCATCGGCTACGCCAACAACACCGTCGACCTGTGGGTGCCCATCCCTCTGGCTGTGCCAATGCGCATATCGCCCACGCCCACCATCCCCACCGGCGGCGCCGCGCTGCTTAAGGTGGGAAAGACTTCCGGCAGTCCGAAGGACGTCACCAGGGTCACAGGCGGCTGGGCGATGCAAACCGGCGGGGCTTGCAGCATGCGAAGCCTGATCTTTACGTCCAGCGGCCTGACGGCGGGCGAGACCTACGCCCTGTTCATGCAGCAAGGGGCACAAATCGTGCTCAGCGCCGAACTGTAAGGGGGTGACCTGATGGAAGCATGGACAAATGTCGGTGTGCCGCTGATCGTGGCGCTGCTGACCTCAACCGCCCTGTGGGGCGTGGTGAGCAAGGTGATCCTCAAACGGATGGAGCTGACAGCCAAGCGCAGCAAGGCAGACGAGGCGCAGCGGAAGATGCTGGTGGGGCTTGCCCACGACCGCATTATCCACCTCGGCATGGTGTACATCGAGCGGGGCTACGTCACACAGGACGAGTACGAGAACTTACAGGTGTACCTCTACGAGCCGTATGAGGAGATGGGCGGCAACGGCAGCGCACGGCGAGTTATGGAGGAAGTTCGGAAGTTACCCATACGGTGAGACAAAAAGCGGAACAGGCGCAGACGCGCCGGAAAGGACGGCGAGGAGAATGCTACAGAAAATCCAGTCCAATTTGCTCCTGACGGTGAAGAACTCGGACGGGAGCGATATGGATTTCTCGAAGGCCACCAACATCCTATTTGGCATTAGGCAGCAGCCGAGCCTATATCTGGAGTTCCCGGGGGTGTGGGTGAATGGCCAACTCTTGGTGCAGATCCCTTTCGAGGATGCTATGAAATTGGCCGTCACTGCCACTAAAGTGCAGCTGTTCTGGACTGACGAAAACGGGCAGAAGCATGCCACGGCGGCGAGCGCAATCTCCGTCGAGGAGCTGATCAGGGAGGCTGGATATGATTAAGCTGTGTCTGTCGGTACAGGCTGAATCTTGCGAGCTGCTGGCCCGATCGGACGAGTATTCTCTCTCAGCGATCGCCGCTGAGGTCGTGCCGTCAGGCGGAGGAACCTTTGAGGTTTCGTGGCACGAATGGGATAATGTGATCGTACCAGACGGTGGGTTGAACGCTTTTGATTTCACTTCGTCAGAAAGCGGAGAAAAACTGTCAGATCATCAAGTTAAAGGGATGTTTGTATACAGTCCGAGCGCGGTATCGTCAGGGGATAATAATGAACAGCCTGCATTATTGATTGTAAACGGAGAATATATGTTTGATTTGGCGACCTTTACCAGAAATCCTGCGGGATACCTCAGACTTTTGCTAACGGTGGAGAATGGAATGCTTGTCGTAAGATACTACAAGAGAGACACTGACGCAAGCGTTACTTTCAATGCAACGCATGTTGTAATAAACAAACAAGGTTTCCGTTACCCCAGTGCTATTTCAAGAGATGCCGTATCCGTCATTGGATACGGAAAAACGTTAAAGGCGTTTAATCAAATTCAGTCGGTCCGGATTGAATCAAATGGTCAAGTTGCAAAGGGTGTTGAGTTTGATGTCCAAGTCCTATATTGAGGGGATGTGCGGAAGCTGCCCATACGGTGAGACAAAAATGGAACAGGCCGACAGGCCGGAAAGGAATTTGTTATGAAACTGAACAACAAGGTATACGACATCCTGAAATGGCTGGTCATCATCGTTATGCCCGCCGTGGCCACGCTGTACGCAGCGTTGGCGGCGGTGTGGGCGTGGCCCTATGCTGACGAGGTGGTGACCACCATCACCGCCGTGGACACGTTCCTCGGCGCGGTGCTGTGCATCAGCACGGCACAGTACCACAAGGAGGCTGGCAACAATGGCTAAGAGGGTGTATCTGTCCCCCAGTGACCAGCGAAGCAACAGCTATGCGGTGGGCGACACTACCGAGGCCATCCAGTGCGGGCGCATCGCAGAGGCTTGTAAGGCCGCGCTGGAGCGCTCCGGTGTGGAAGTGATGCTGGGGCAGTACGACACTATGGCAAACCGTGTGGCGGCGTCCAACCGCTTTGGGGCTGATCTGCACGTCCCTATTCATTCCAACGCCTGCAACGGCAAGGCCAACGGTACGCACCTGTTCTGTTACAGCGGCGACCGGAACAGCGCCGGGTACAAGGCGTGTCAGGCCGTGATGAACGTACTTGGCCCGATTACGCCGGGTGCGCCGGACGTGATCCGAGCCTATCCCGCACTGTACGAGGTGAAGCACCCTGCCGCCACGACGGTGTATATCGAGGTGGACTTCCACGATGTCCCCGGTGTTGCCCGGTGGATCATCGACAATACCACCCTGATCGGCGAGACTATCGCCAAGGGCCTCTGCGCGGCGCTGGGCGTGCCCTTTGTTGAGAGCGCCAACGTGCCGGTGCCTGCACCTGCGGCGCAGGATGTGACCATCCCCATGCAGGTGCGGATGCTCAAGCGCGGCATGAAGGGCGCGGACGTGAAAACCCTGCAAGCGGCGCTGATCGCCTACGGGTTCTCCTGCGGTGCGGCCGGTGCGGACGGAGACTTCGGCGGCGGCACTGAGGCGGCGCTGAAGAAGTTCCAGACCAAGTACAATCTTGGTGCGGACGGCATCGCCGGTAAAGGCACCTGGGGCAAGCTGCTGGGACAGTAAGGTGAAAAATATCCCGCACCGTTTCGGCGCGGGATATTTTTTTGCTTAAAATTACGATTTCCTCTTGACATACCACGCAATGCGTGGTAATATATAGACAGATCAAGAAACAGTGCAGCCGCACAGCGGCAGAAAGGGAAATATCATGAAAAAGACTTTTTATTCCGTCACTTACGCAGTATGGGGCTCCAGCTTCTGCCGCGAGGCATGGTTTGACAGCAAGGCCGCAGCGGACGCTTTCGCGGCGCACGATTACCGGGACGACCCGGTGGCCCACACCTACAGCAAGGCGGACAGCATACGCACCGCCGAGGAGCGCGTGGCCGCTACGGCAGCAGAGCTAATCGCCTGATAGCAGTAACGCTTCTGGCGGGGTTGAGCGCATCAGCCCCACCCCATGAAAAATTTTGAAAAGGAGGAACATAACATGAACGCACAGGAATTGATTTTGCGGTACAAGATTGCCCTGAAGATTGACGAACACGGCCAGCCAACCGGGAATCTGGTCGTTTACCGCGCCGACAAAGCGGCTCTTGCCGCTATCAAAGCCGCAAAGCCGGAGATCGCGTCCATGCTGCTGGAGCAGCGCGAAGCCGGTATCCGCGCAGAGCAGGAGCGACAGAAGAAAATCGCCGCCATCCCCGGACTGCGAGAGATCGAAGCCGCCAGTGCCGATCTGGTAAATTGGAAACTGGAATTTGACGCCAGTTTTGACAGCGAGAACGGCGGCGGCGTGGGTGTCCGTCCCAAGCCGAAGTATGACATGGATGCCATGTACGCCCAGTACCCCTGCGCCAAGGCGTATTTGGACGCGCAGGAGTTCGCGGCGTCCGAAAACGACGCAAAATCCGCAGCTGGGAAGAAGGCGCTGGACGCCATCATCAACGGCGAAAACTACGAACAGGCCATCGCCGCCATGAACAGCGACTGGGCGACACACTGCGAATCCCACCTTTGGGACTGAAGGAGGAGTTGTCATGAAAAACATGGAGATCAAGACCTACGGCAGAAAAATCAACATGGAGACATTGGCCAACGCCTCCAATTCCACCAAGGGCCTGGGCTCCCGCACGGGGGAGTATGTGGAGATTTTTTACGACAAGTCCACCGGCGATGTCTGGTGCAAGTACCACTGGGACCGTGAGGAGTGGACGGTCTACCACGACGCTGACGTCATTAAGGTTGGCATCACCGCCCGCTACAAGTCCCAGCAGCAGATCGCGGACATGATCGCGGACGCGATGGCGGACTACGAGCAGACAGAACGCGAGAACGCCATATATCTGGCGGGTGGGACGCAGTCATGACGGCGCTTGACATTTCCCGCGCAGCGTGGTAACCTATTCTCGTCGGATGCAGGAGGCGCTTGCATCCGTGGATTGAAAAGGTGAGAAGGACAAGTCCTTCAACCGCGGGAAGAGCACCGGTCACCGGTGCTTTTCCTTTTTCACATTTTCACCTATGAAAGGATATTAAACATGACAGACAAACTGTTTTGCACCCTTTTCGCCGCAGCGCTCGCCGCCGCCGACCGCGACACCTTTGTATCCGACTGGTCGCTGTCCTCCGTCTGGGGCGATGCACCGGACGCGGACATACCCGCAGACCGCATCGATACGCTGGCGCGTCTCTGGGACGCCGCCCACCTGACGATCCGCGACATCCGGCAGCACACCGGCCTATCCCAGGCGGCCTTTGCCACTCGCTACTGTATCCCCACCCGCACGCTGGAGGACTGGGAGCGCGGCGCACGGAGCTGCCCCGACTACCTCCGCCTCTTGCTGGCGCAGGCGACCGGAGCATATCAGCGGCCACAGGCATAGGCTGTTGCCATTTCGTTGCCAAAAGTTGTTTTTATTAAGCACAAAACAGTCCGCAAGGCTGGACGGTTTTTGCGTTTGCTTAGACGCGCGACGAGCCGCAAAGCCTTACAAACAAAAGGGAAAACCGCCTGATCGTTGCGATCAGGCGGTTTTCCCTTTTGGTGGAGCTGAGGGGAGTCGAACCCCTTGGAAGGAAGCTTATACACGTTGTTACTTCTGGGCTTCTTGGATTTCTGTTGACATTTTGTTGTCAAAATAGTCGTCCATCTGCCGACTGATCGCGGCCATCTGATCGTCCATGGTGTAAGAATAGACCTGCTTGTACATCCGGTCAGACGCCCAGCCGTTGCGCTCTTGCGCATACTTGGAATCGACGCCGAGCCGCACCATGATGGCGGCGTTGGCGTGACGAAGGTCGTGGAAACGGCAGCGCGGCAGCCCTGCCCGCTCCATTCCCCGCACAAAGCGCTTGTAGATGGCTGCGCCGGTAAAGGTAACGATCCTTCCGGAGTCCCTGCCGTCGGCGCGGATGAGAGCCATGATGTAGAGCGGAATATCGACCCACCGATCTCCGGCGTAGGTTTTGGCAGAGTCCTTCACCACGCTGTTGTTTTCCGCGTCTATGACAACGGCGCGGCGGATGTGCAGCCGACCGCCATCGATGTCGCCGAACTCTGCGCCGAGGATCTCCGACATGCGCATCCCCATCCATAGCGCCATCAACACCGGCAGTTCCACGGGATCGCCCCGGAACGCTGCCAGAACACCGGCGATGTCCCCGTCCTCCAGCTTCTGTAGATCCGGCTTGCGCTTGGGCGGTAGGTGCAGGTCGTAACTGGCGCCCGGATTAAACTGTTTAAGGACGGAGGACAGCAGACCTTCGGCGTTGGCGATGTACTTTGGGGCCTTCCCGCCCTTGGACATGGCGGAGATCTCCCGCTGGATCTGCCCGGAGGTGATATTCCCCAGCTTCATCGGCATGAGCCGCTGGAAGGTGTTTCGCCGCAGGCGCATGTATCCGGCCACGGTGGAAGGGGATAGGACACCGTCGCGGGACTTGATGTAGCTTTCGTATGCTTCCGCCAGCGTCATGGAGGTGCGAGCCTTTTCAGGCGCCTTCAGGCCGTGCTTGATGGCCATGGCCTCTGCAATGGCTTCCTCCTTGGTCTCGCGGGTGATGGACACGTCCTGTCCGTTGACGCGAACGCGGCAGGCCCACGAGCCGCTGGGAAGCTTCCGAGCGGTGGGCGTGTGGGCGGTGTTCTTGCTGCGCTGCTCACGGACCTGCCGGGCGCCGCACCATTTGCAGTAGACGGAGTCGGCATCTATCTCGCGACCGCAGCCCTTATTTTTGCACTGCATGGCATGACCCCCTCTTTTTGAGAAAGCGGTGCCCGAATCGGGCACCGCTCGTTATTTATTCAATGATCCACGAATTCCCGCAGTTCTGGCACAGGCATACTTTTGCCATCTTCGTGACTGTCTTTTCCCCTCCCTTAGACTTCTTCCACACAAGGTTCGACATGCCAAGCGTGCATATGGCAGTCATGCCGCGCGCAAAGTTGTTCACATGCCCGCCTATGCCGTTTCCGTGCTTTTTCGTCTTACTGCCAACCTCCTGCATAGAAATCGTTACATTGGGGCTTCCGCAATTAGGACAAATCATAGCTTTCTCCCTTTCCGCGGCAAATCTGCCGCTTATATATATTTTTTGCAAAGAACTTGCATTTTACTGGATATATTCTGTCGAAGTGGTACAATAAAGGTACTATTTTGAGGAGGGACGCGACATGAGCGAGCGGGGGGAGGACTTGTTGGCGTTGTTCGACAGCCTGGACGAAGCGGCGCAGGCCGAGGCCCTGGCGGCCGCACTGAAAATCATTAGCGGCGAGATCCTCTGAGGGAAGGTGCCCGAATCGGGCACCTTCTTATTTTTCCCGCTCCCGTCTCAGACGGAGCATAAAGGCAAACAGTTCGTTCCGCTGCTCGGCGGTCATGCTGTCCAGCAGGCGCATAAACTCCTGCCGCACCGGATCCGGCGGCGTCTCCTTTTCCCCCAGCAGGTCGGAGACGGTGCAGCCGAGATACTGCGCCAGCATCTGCACCTTAGACACAGAGGGAGTCGTGCCCTTATTTATGTCCGTAATGAAGCTGGTTCCAACGCCGCTTTCACGGCAAGCTACCGTGGGCTTAACTCCTTTTGCTCGACACCTTTCTTTGATATTTCTTACAAAAAGTTCTTTATCCATAGTGGCCTCGTCAAATGAGATTATAGGAGCTTCAAGAACTCCTGCTCGGATATCACGGCAATTGATGCGCCTTTCGCATTGAGCGCGGCTGCCTTTTCTTCCTTGTCACTCATGCCGTCGCATCCGACGATGATTTTGTCTTGTTCTCCGACCACCAGATAGTCGGTCTTCTTCGATACGGCGCTTTTTACGGTGGCGCCGGCAGCCTCTGCGAGGGATTTTGCTGCTGCGCGCGGAAAGCTTAATGCGCCAGTAAATACGACGGCTTTGCCATCCAATTCCCCGCCTCGGCATACATCGCCGACTAATATTGGACACGTTCCCGACGCAGACCTTTGAAGATAGGACCGTAGCGCAGCATTTCGTTCTCCTTTGCTGTGAAGTGCATGATCTAATCTATTTTCGCCGCAAAGCCAAGATAGGATTGCTCCACACGCGCGACAATCCTCGAGCGCATCGTGGAAGCGCGCCATGTAACCGATCTCATCGCATGCATCAGATAGTTTACTGTAAGGATGACCAGTGACTCGCCCGTAGAGCGTCATCACGTCAAAGCAACGGGCGAAGCATTCTCGAATAATCCCCTCCGCCGCCTTCAAGAAACTGGCATCAAAAGAAACATTCCACCCTGCGGTGTACGGGGAGGCGGATACAAATTCTGCAAAAGTGTCAATCACCTCGTCGATGGTTGGAGCAGCGGCGACCATATCTCCCGTGATCCCAGTCAACTCCGTCACTGTGGCCGGTATACGGCATCCTGGATTGACGTAGGTTTTGTAACTGTCGCTCTCTTGGTGCCCGATGTATCGCACTGCGGCGAGTTGGATAATTTTACAGGTTTGGGGGTCGATGCCCGTAGTTTCTAAATCTATGACCACGCAGTCAGAGAGATCATCCGGGTGACTAAAAGGCATGACGTAAGATGTGTCGTTGCTCATGATGCGCCTCCGCTGTAGATGATATATACAAAATATAAACTCAAAAATTGTGAATACAAACAACAAATGAGAAATTTCGCATTTTGTATTGACAATGAGAAATTTCTCATTTATGCTTATACCATCCCCCGAGAGGAACGGCGATGCCGGAAGGTGCGCCGGATCACTGAGATGCGCGTCGGATGGGTTTGCTTGCGCATTATGTCCTCCCTCTTTACGGAGAAATGGGTGCGTGTGAAGTTGCTGACATGACTATCATACCACCCTTTTCCCCGGGGGCGAATGTGAACTTTCACAGGGTGAAAGGGGGTGAAAGCGTGGGTCTCTTGAAGTGGCTTATTGCACTGGTGGTGCTTTTGGCGCTGACGCTGCTGCTGGGCTATCTGGCGTGGAAAGCGGAACAGCGTTGCGAGGATCGCGACTGCTGTTTCGCCTGCTATGCGTTCGGTGTCAGCGCGGCGTTCACAGGCGTCCTCGCGCTGACGGCAGGTATTCGTCTGGTCGTCGGGATCTAACGCCTATCGGGCTATCGCGACAATAGAAACGATCAGAGCCGCCACCGAAATAGCCGTGGTGAGTGCCCAGCGGACAAACTCCCCGCGGTTATGCTTTAGCTCCCGCAGCCGGGCGTAGCCCTGCGGGCGCAGCATCAGCCGCTGGTGGTACACGGGATCCAGGGAGACGTAGTCCTGTTGCAGCATGGCGCGCAGCAGCTCCTCGTCGTTCTTGCCGAAGGCGTCGTCTTTCGTGGCGGTGCTGCCGGCCGCGGAGATCTTCTCCAAGGTGCGGCGTTCTTTGCAGGCGTTCAATTCGGACACCCCCCTATCGATTGACGGCGGGGTTGTCCGTGCGGCCCAGGAGGTAATCCACGGAGCAGTCCAGCCGGTCGGCAATCAGAGCGAGGGACGCATAGGAGAACTTTTTCCCCTTTGCCAGCTCGGAAATGGCGTTGACGTTTAGCCCGCAGTCAGCCAGCATCTGGCCGATAGGTGTTTTTGTGGCCTTTGCACGGTGCTTAATGCTCAATGCAAGCTTTTGTGCATCATACATAGAAATACCCCAGAAGTATTGTGCAGATTGTGAATTTTCAAGTTATTGCATGAAAATTCTTGACAATCAAGCGATTGCGTGATAATATGCAACCATAGCAAGGCCGACGCCGGAAGGCGAGCTTTGCAAAAAGGGTGCGTATGTGGTTACTGACATGGCTATCATACCACCCTTTTCCCCGCCACGCAAGGTGAAAGTTCACAAAATGGGAGGTGATATTGTGAAAATCAAGGAGTTCCGGGAAAAGACCGGCATGACGCAGGCGCAGCTGGCGGACAAGCTGAACGTGGACAGATCCATCGTCAGCTACTGGGAGCGCGGCAAGGCGACGCCCTGCAAGAAGCACCGTGCCATGCTGTGTGCGATCTTGCAGTGCACGGAACAGGAGCTGATGAGCGACGCTGCCCACTAAGGTCAGCATAGCGGAGAAAGGAGGAGTTGTCCATGGCAAGGGACGGCGGAAACATCTACCAGACCGCCCGGAAAGCGGCGGGTCTGACACAGGAGGCCGCGGCGGAGCGGCTGGCGGTCAGTGACACCAGCATCCGCGCCTACGAGTCCGGAGAGCGGCTGCCGGGCGACGACATCGTGGCGCGGATGTGCGCGGTGTACAACGTGCAGTATCTGGGCTTGCAGCATTTGCAGCTCAAGTCGGCGCTGCTGCCGGACTGCGTGCAGGAGGCGCGGCCGGAGCCGCTGCCGGTGGCGGTGATCAAGCTGGTACGGCGGGTGATGCGCTTCGCGGAGGCGCACCGCAGCGACCAGCTGATGGAGATTGCAGAGGACGGTGTCATCAGCGACGGCGAGCGGGCGCTCTTTGAGGAGATCACCTGCGAGCTGGGGGATATCGTGCAGGCCGCGTTGGCCTTGCAGTACGCAGAGGAGGTGCAGTGATGCCCCGGACGATTTTGAGCGCGAAGACAGACGCCGCCAAGGACATGGCGGTCCGCATCAAGGCGCAGGCCTACGCCCTGCACGGCGGTCTGGACGGCATGGCACGGGCGGCGGGCATGAGCCGCAGCACCATCTATGCCCGGATCAAGGACCTGCCCAGCTGCTCCGGCAAGGAGATCGCGGCCATCGCCAGGGCGGCGCGCATCCCCAAGGACGAGCTGTTCGCCGCGTGGGCAAAGGCTTGCTGAGGAGGTGACGGGATGCCAATGTGGAACTATCTGGATCTCCGACACCCCGATATGCGGCCCCCTCTGGGCCAGGCGGTGGTGGTGCGCACGGGGTCGCTGAGTTTTGCCAAGGACGCCACCTACCGCGTGGGGCACTTCGCTACGGACCCTCGGGAGCCGGATGCCCGGAAGCTGTGGTTTTACCGGAGCGGCGGCGGCATCGAGGACCCCGCCCGCTGGAAGAAATATTACACCGATATCCGCTTCATGCCGCTGGATACGCCGGAGGGAGGTGTGATCTGTGGATAGCTGGGCAATGGCGGTGCAGTACATCTGCGCGGCAGCCGGTGCGGCGGCCGTCGTCCGCTGGGTGGACGGCTGCGGCAAGGCGCAAAAAAAGAACCGCCCTCTGGGTGGAGCCAGAAAGCGGTTCAGTGAGTCGAAGCGCACGCGCTTCTCACGAGCAAGATAATTATACCAGAGCCTGGAGGCTTATGCAAGGGGGTAAGGACTGCCATGAGCAAAAAAATTGAACAGCCCGCCTATTGGGGCGTCATCCCCGCTCCCGTGCGGTACGACGACCGCCTCCCTGCCAACGCGAAGCTGCTATACGGCGAGATCTCCGCGCTTTGCGACCGCAAGGGCTTCTGCTGGGCAAAGAACGACTACTTCGCTGAGCTGTACGGATGGTCGGCGGACACGGTGACGCGGCTGATCCGGAAACTCCGGGACGCGGGCTATCTGACGGTGGAGATGGTGCCTACGGCCACCGGCAGTGAGCGGCGGATTTTCGCCGGTGTTTGCACAAGGGGTGTCGGCAAAAATGCCGAGACCCCTCTCGGCAAAAAAGTCGGGGGGGTGTCGGCAAAAAAGTCGACCCCCCACAATATAAGAACAGATAATTATAATATAACCCCCATACCCCCATTGGGGGAAGGTGTGCAAAAACGTGTGCACAAGGGTGTGCCGCGGGAGCAGCCGGACTGGAAGCCGGAGCGTTTCGCGGGGATGTGGAGCTACTATCCGGCCAAGGGGCGGCGGAACAAGCAGCGGGCCATGGACGCCTGGGACAAGCTGAAACCGGACGACGCGCTGATCGCCCGGATCGGGCGGGCGCTGGAGAAGCTGCTGGCCACGGAGGAGTGGCAGCGCGGCATTGGCATCCCCCACGTGGCCACGTTCCTGAACGGGCAACGGTGGAAGGACGCCGACGAGCTGGACGCGCCCGCCCCTGCCGTGCCGGCATCCACCCGTGTGCAGGAGAGGAAGGGTGACTACGAGATATGACCATTGACGCCCCGATCCAGTCCCAGCGGCTGGCGACGGCACAGGCCGCTGTGCTGGGCGCGATGCTGATCGACGCGGACTGCATTGCCGATGTGCTGGCGGATACGTCGGAGACGATGTTTGTGTCGTCGGCCTACCGCACGGTGTACGGCTGCATCAGGCAGCTGTTTCAGGAGGCGCAGCCGGTCGACCCCGTGACGGTGGGCGCAGCGCTGAAGGAGCGCGCCGGGCGGGACTACGGCGAGCTGTTGGTGCAGCTGATGGACGTGACGCCCACCAGCGCCAACGTGGGCTCTTACGTAGATGTCCTCAGGCGGGAGAGCATCGTGTGGCGGCTGCGGAGCATCGGCGCGGCGCTGGCGGAAACGGAAGATCTTCCGGCAGCGGAAAAGCTGATGGAGAAGGCCAACGCCGCCATGAGTCTGAAGTCCGGCGTGGAGGTCTGGGACATGACCCAGATGTGGGAGAACTTCTCCGCCCGCCATGGGAATACGGAGAAGCCGGAGTACATCCGCTGGGGCTATGACTTTATCGACGAGCGGGTATACACCACTCGAGGTGACTACTGCGTCATCGGTGGGTACCCCAGCGCCGGAAAGACGTGTCTGGCGCTGGGCATGGCCATGAAGATGGCGGAACGATACCGGGTGGGCTTTTTCTCCTTCGAGACGGACAAGGCCAAGTTGGCCGACCGCATCATGTCCGCCAGGGCCATGATCGACCTGAGCGACATCAAGCAAAACAAACTGGGCGAAAAAGAGTGGGATGAGCTGGCTTACGCGGCGTCCAGTCTGAGCAGGACGGGCCTGCAGATCATGCAGTGCAGCGGCTTCACCGTGGCAGACATCCAGTCCGTAGCGCTGTCCCGTCACTACGACGTGGTATTCGTCGACTACCTGCAGCTCATCGAGGCGGACGGGCGGAAGGGCTGGAGCCGTCCCGAGGAGGTCAGCTCTATCAGCCGCGGCTTGCAGCGGATGAGCCACGAGCACGGCATCACGGCGGTGGTGCTGTCCCAGCTGACGTCGGACGCCGGGCGGAAGAAGACCGAGGCGCCCACCATGTACGACCTGCGCGAGAGTCGACAGATCACCATGGACGCGGACGCCATCTTCCTGCTGTATCTGGAGGATCCGGAGGACCGCTCCGGGGCGCGCGTCCTGAAATGCGACAAGAACAAGGACGGACAGGCTGGCTGGTACAAGGTGATGCAGTTTCAGGGCCGCATCCAGAGTTTCCGCCCCATGCCGAAGCCGGTGGCCAAGGCGGCGCCGCTTCCGGCGCAGATCAGTTTTCGCGAAATCAAAGACGACGGCGATGTGCCGTTCTGAGAGGAGGGCCTATGCAGGTCGGCGACAAGGTTACATACGTTCCCTTCGTGCTGCGATACGCCAAGGACACGGAGCTGCGGGCGCCCAGCGTGGTGGTGCCGGTGGTCTGGGTTCATCCGGAGGGCCGTTTTGCGGTGGTGGAACGCAGCACAGGGCGGTATAGGTATCGGGAATGCATCCCGTGCAGAAAAACGAAAAAGTGAGGTACGAGCAACATGAAAACCATAGCGATCATGAACTTGAAGGGCGGCGTGGGGAAAACCGTCACGGCCATCAACCTGGCGGACGCCCTGCGGCGCGGCGGCAGACGGTCGGTTCTGGTGGACTGCGACGGGCAAATGAGTCTGACGCGGTTCTGCTTCCCGGATCTCGACCCGGACAACACCGCCACGGTGGCGGACGTGCTGGAGGGGCAGACGGAGCCCGTGTGGAGCGACAGCACCATCCCCGTGGACGCCGGTGGCCTTGTACAGCTGCTGCCGGCATCCAGCGCCCTGTACGGGCTGGACGTGCGGGCGCTGAAAAGCAGCATCCACAGCATCAATTCTCTGCGGGACTTCCGTGACGCGGCGGCATCCGACGGCATGGACTACATGATCTTCGACTGTCCTCCCGGCTTCACGGCGGCGAGCTGTGCGGCGCTGATGGCGGCGGACGAGGTGGTCGTCCCCATGGTGGTGGATGGCTTCTCCGTCTGGGGCGTCAACGATATGGCGGCACAGATCGATAGCATGCGGGCTGCCAATCCCGCCATCAGAGTGGCCGGCGTCCTGATCTGTCAATGGCACAACAGCGAAGTGGTGCGGCAGGGCGAGGCGCTGCTGCGTAGTCTGAGCCTGCCGGTGTTTACGTCGGTGATCCGGCGGACGGAGAAAGTGCCGGAGAGCACGTTCTCCCGGCAGCCGGTCATGGACTACAGTCCTCGCAGCGCGGCGGCGGCCGACTACCGCGCATGGGTTTGGGAGTATCTGATGGAGGGAGGTGCAGACCGTGGCGAAGTTTGACATGGGCGAGTTTGCCAAGACGCTGGCGCAGCCGGTGTCCGAGTCGGGCACAGGGCGGGAGCAGATCGAGTACATAGACATGGATCTTCTGGACAGTGACCCCGGCAACTTCTACGAGCTCCGCGATTTGGATAGTCTGGCGGACAACATCGCTACCATCGGCCTCCAGCAGCCCATCCGGGTGCGGGACGGCGAGAACGGTCACGTGGTGATCATCTCCGGCCACCGCCGCGTGGCGGCTATCCGGAAACTGGTGGCGGAGGGACGGACAGATCTCCGCGAGGTGCCCTGTATTCGCGAAAAGGGTGATGCGTCCCCGGCGCTGCGGGAACTGCGCCTGATCTACGCCAACAGCAGCACCCGTGCGCTGAGCTCCTCCGAGATCTCTCAGCAGGTGGAAAAGGTCCGCGATCTGTTGTACCAGCTGAAGGAGGAAGGTTATGAGTTTCCCGGCCGGATGAGAGATCATGTGGCCGAGGCCTGCAAGATCAGCAAGAGCAAACTGGCGCGGCTGGATGTTATCCGTAAGGGCTTGGCTCCGGACATCCGGAAGGCCTACTGGGACGGCCCCCAGAGTAAGAGCTTGAGCGAGGACGCGGCCTATACCCTTGCCCGTCTTCCAGTGGATGTGCAGCATCAGGTGGTTGATGCGTACCGCGGTCAGGCCCAGGGCGACAGCGGCCTGAAATATCTTTACGCGGGCACGGTGGAGGCTGTGTCTAAGGCCGCGAACAAAATCGTTACCCGGAAGGTTGAGTGCACCGTCGGCGGCACATGCTCGCACAAGGATGCGCAGGTCGCCCATGCCATCAAGGTCAAGGTCAAGAGTCGCTGGTCGGACTGCGGGTGTGAGTATGGCTGCTGCGCGAAGTGTAGCTCGCTGCAAAGCTGCAAAGACGTGTGTCCGAATTTGATCGGCAAGCAGAAGGAGCTGAAGGCCGCCGCCAAGGCGGAGCGGCAGCAGGAGGCGGCAGAGAGGGAGGCCCGGGAACGGCCGGATATAGAACGGGTCAGCGCCATCTGGCAGCGGTTCGGCACCTTGCGCGAGCAAGCTGGGCTGACACCAAAGCAATATTTTGAAAAAATCGACTGCCCGTATAGCAGGTTCGTTGAGAGGGCGGAGTCTTTAGAGGCAGGCCGCGAGAAGATCACGGCAAACGAGGGACTGCCGTTTGGCTACAACGTTTTCCTGTCCGATGTCAACCGGTGGTCAGCGGCGGCAGACGCACTGGGCTGCAGCGTGGACTATCTGATGATGCGCGCCGATGAGCCGCGTATGGCGGATGAAGTGGCCGCCGTCCCGCGGGTCTGCGCCAGTCAGATGGCGCTTACCGCGTGGATGCCCGGCGGCATGACGCCGGCAGAGCCGTGTGACGTGGTGGCCGACATTGATCTGGGCATTGATGGTAAAAAGTCGATGCGCATGACCTGCAGGTGGGACGGGAGGGCGTTTTTGGTTGGCAAAGGCCGGGAGCCTGTCGGCATGAATGTGATTCGGTGGCTGGCGCTGCCGGAGGTGGAAAAGGAGGATGGTAACGATGATTAACGTGAAGATTGACAAGGGCGTAAGCACCATGACGTTTGCGGGGAGTGGGCTGGAGATTACCGCTGAAATCTGTGCGATGGTCCACGAACTGTATACGCAGCTGTACCACCGCGCCGGCCCTGCGATAGCGAAGGGCTGCAAGGGGGTCTTGCTGGATATGCTGGCGCGAGCGGATTCTCCTGTGTGGAATGCGAATCTGGAAAAGGGTGTAGGCCATGCCTTCTATCTGGACGGCGCGGTAGCGGAAGCTATGATGGAGCGCATGAAGCGCCCTGAGGGGGGGCGGCAGCATGACGAGGGTTGACCTGACCAAGGCGCAGTGCGCCGAGCTGGCGAACTACCTGCGAGGCATCCTGAACAACGGTATGTGCGCGGGCAACTTTGACAGGATCGAGATGCTGGTGCTGGCCCGGCGCGCCTTGGCGGCTGCGGAGGAGATGCCGGAGGCGTCCTCTGTTTCCGCCCACGCCCCGGCCGCGCGGAAGCCTCAGCCGGAAGATGCCTCGGCGGCCGGTTCTCCGGTCTCGGAGGCGGCGCAGCTGAAGCGCGACACGTTGGAGCGCCTGACGGCCTACCGGCAGAAGGATGGCCTGAACAGTCTGGCGCCGCTGGCAGCTGCCTGCGGCAAGGTGGACGGAAAGGCGATCAGCGCGGAGCTTCTGGCTCGGATGCTGAACCGGGAGCGCTTCCCGGTGGCGATCTGGCGGGAGGTGGCCGCTGCGCCCGGTACGCCGAGGAGATCGCGGTGCTGCGGGGGAAGGTGAATGCATGATCGTTGTGCGAGTATACTTGAAGTCTGGGCAGCACTTTGATGTCTGTGCAGAAAACGTTAAATGCAAGTATAACGGGTTGACGGGCGAGCTCACATCCTTCAACTACGCTGGTGCCGTATCAGGAATCCCTATATATCTCGACATCGGGGAGGTTGAAGCCGTTGTGCAGCTGAAGGCTTGCGGAGGTGACGATGATGCGAGCTAAGAAGTGTGATCGCTGCGGCAAGTTCTACGGACACTATGAAGGGCAAACGAAGTTCAGGGCCGGCGAGAGGGCGAATGCGTTGCATTTGATTGATCGCGATCTGGATGAGAAGTATTGGTCGAGAAAAACCTACGATTTATGTCCTGCATGTATGGGGGAATTTGAAAAATTCATTCGTGGCGGCGCTGCTTCTGCTGCTGAAAAGGAGGAAGTGTGATGGAACGACTGACGCAGCGACTTAGGACTGGCGAGGTTCTTATGGCGTCGAATTACGAGGAGAAATACACGGAACAAGAGTGGATCTGTGTGCTGCAGGACCGCCTCGCCGCCTATGAGGATAGCGAATGCGAGCCGGAAGAAGTTTTGCCGAAGGATAAGGCGGACGAGATCGCGATGAAGCTCATGCGGCTTGCTGATTTGGAAAGTCTTTGCAGCTATACCCGCCTGCGGGAGCTGGCGGAAGCAGACAAGGACGAGCGCGTGGTGGCGCTGCCAGTAAAGCCAGTACTTACGCCGATTATTTCAAGCATGTTGTACACAATCAAGGACGGAGACATCTATGAAGATGCCCTTTATGAAGCTGTTGTCGGGATGTCGGAAAATGGGAAAATGAATGTAGTCTACACGACGCTTTCCGACCAGATAATCTTCGAACAAGCCGACATTGGCAAGACCGTTTTCCTGACCCGCGAGAAGGCGAAGGAAGCGTTGGAGGCAATGGGAGAGGAGGAAGCGACGTGATAGGAAAGAGCGACCTGGTCTGTCCATGGCTCCCGTCTACTCTGGTGAGTGATGACGGCGGACGCGTGACGGCGTTTGCGGACTGTTACGGAAAGCGGTGTCCATATTGGGGAGTCGTCGACATGGTGAGAGGCGCCGACGGCAAGTCTCGATCCGTTTCTGGGTGCCGCCGCGTGAACGAGGTGTTTCATATTGAGTGACCGCGAGTTGATCGCTGCGCTGCGGCGGCTGAAGGTGCAGACGGGCAGTCTCGCGTGCCTTGGATGTGGGCATGAGCATGACTGCGGCATCCATGGGTGCGCCATCCTGCGGGAGATGATCGCATGGCTGGAGCGGACGCTGGCAGAGGGCAGGCCCCACAGCGTCATGGATTACCGTGATGAGCACTAAAGTGAACCCGCGGCGGGTTCCTCGGACAGAGGCTGACGTGGCGGCCGCCTACACGAAGGGCGTCACCGAGGGTCTGAATCGCGGCATCGAGCTGATGCTGTATGTGCTGATTGACAAGCACGACGCGCCGATGGAGGACGTGCAGCAGTTGGCCGCGGAGCTGAACCACGCCGCCGAGTGCGTGGCGGAGGGGTACGTTACCTGGGCCGGCGTGCGGCGCATGCTGAAAGAATACAACGTGGAGGTGGAGTTGATATGATGGGCATCGTGGAGTCGGCCGAAGTCCTGAGGATATATCTGGATGAGTCGGCTGGGTGCGTCCCGCCTAAGGTCTATGAGGCTGTATCTACCGCAGTAGTTTTGATGGATGCTTTCGGTAAAGCGCTGGATGCGGCGGTTTCCGCCGTGGTGTCCGCCGGCGCGCCAATCGTTTCCGAAATCCCTGCCCGTGAGGAGAGGTGCGATGGACGGTGAAGGACGCTGGATCTGTATCCGGCAGCGGGCAGGCCCGCTGGTGAAGGAGCAGCGCGCTATACGTCCGCGGCTCAGTCAGTACGACAGCCCGTATGAGCGGGCGGAGAAAAATAAAATCCTCCGCCCGCCGCGGGACTCCGGCGTCTGCCGGACGCGTATGGATCGCCTGGAGCTATTGCTGGCGCTTTTTGGCTTTGATGGATGGAGCTACACGCTGACTTTTGACGAGGCGCATCTGCCACCCAGCTTTGCCGAGGTTCGATTGTGCTGGCGCCGATTGCTTTACCAGATGAAAAAGTGGCATGACGGCGTGACGCCTGACTATGTCTATCTCATCGAGGGGCGCCATGGGGATCATCGGTACCACATGCACCTTACGGTGCGATACAATGACTTCCCTCCCATGACCATGGAGGATCTCTGGAAGCAGGGGTATATCATCTCGTCGCAGCCCCTGCTGCTGGGTGCATTTGACAGCTATCGGCGCACGGCCAGATACTACTGCAAGGAACGCAGCGACGGCATCGTCATTCCAATCGATGCCAGGACGTGGGTGGCGTCGCGCAGTCTTGCGCGGCAGTTGCCGCCGCCTGAATACTTCCGATCTGATTCGGGCCGCATTGAGATTCCGGATGATTGCCGGGTGTGCGGCCGGTATACGGTGGATAACGGGTTTGGCCACTACCAATATGGCTGGTACATTGAGCAGGATCCTCTCCATCCGACTGTGATAGACGGGAAGCGTATGCCGCATCAAGGCGGTTTTGGTATGTACTAAATAGTAAATGTAACTTGTGATATAGTTGAATAAATCACGAAAAGGAGGAAAACCCCTTGCGTATCACATCTGAATACGGTACAATATCCCCAAAGAGCGATGGGTGGTTGACCTGTCCCAGGTGTAACCGCAATCGACACTTTTTGCGGGTGCTGCCCGGCACATCCGCCACGGAGCTACCTGTGTACTGCCGGGACTGTAAAACGGAGATCATCCTGCATATCGAGCAAGAGGCCGGAGCGTTGAACGCCGGAGCCCATGATTAGACACCACACGTTGGTGCTGCGTCATGGTCTCCGGCGTTTTTGTTTTGCCGCGAGGTGATAGCCGCGAGCCGGAACGCCGGAGACGAAGACGGGAGGGGCGCATGGGAATTTCAGCAAGCAGGCTCGCGGAGCTGCGCGGGCTTCTCGAGGCGGGGTCGGAGCACGAGTTCTACTCCTGGCCAGAGTGGCGGCGGCTGCGCCGGGAGGTGCTCGCGGTTGATAACTGCGAGTGCCAGGAATGCAAGCGGCGCGGCGTGTACTCCAAGGCCAGCATCGTCCATCACGTCAGGCATCTGCGCGATCGTCCCGACCTGGCACTGTCCGTCTACGATGGCGATTCCCGGCAGCTGGAGGCCGTCTGCAAGCGTTGTCACGAGGAGCTGCATCCGGATAGCCAGCGGCAATACGCGCCGTCTGCGCCGCCTCTGACGCCGGAGCGGTGGGATTGACGCCCCCCCCTCGAAAAAACGCCCCTCGTGTCTTTGTTGCTACTCGTGGGGGTCCAAGACATTCCAGCGATTTCCGCGTCTGCGCGGTGCCGCGCTGCGCGTGGGCGCGAGAATCGCCGGGCAATTTCAGAAAAGCTGCGGTTTTGCGGGGCGGGCAGCTCCGAAAGTACTCTTTTCCTTTTTTCCTCGGTTCGGGCGGCTCGTCCGCCCGTCCCGCAAAGCCGCAGAAGAATGCCTCAGGCTGGTCAGCCGAAGGCCTGCGCTGGATGCGCGGGGTATTGAGGTAGGCTGGCTGGCCTGAGGCGGGCGCGGTGTCCGAATCGGGCACAGGAGGTGGTAAGCGTGGCAGAAGAAAAACGTCCGAATTATGAGCGGCGGAAGGACTATCGCGAACTCCGGCAGTCGATGCTGCAGAACCTGGTTGAAAGGGATCTCGACGGTGATGTGTACCGGGATAAGGTGCAGGAATATATG
>ENA-OXEG01000271-OXEG01000271.1-human-gut-metagenome-genome-assembly--contig:-NODE-271-length-34577-cov-8.586727_pt1 | contig 34577 bp, 27 predicted proteins | sample MGYA00249355_ERZ652243 | MGnify/ENA primary metagenome ERZ652243 (study PRJEB26925, sample SAMN05826944) | human gut metagenome | biome: ENVO:2100002; feature: ENVO:00000062; material: ENVO:00002003... | reverse complement strand
ACGAGGGCGTCTGCTCGTGGTACGACTTCGCGACGGAGATCGCCGCGGCCGCGGGACACGACAAATGCCGCATCATCCCCTGCCACACGTCGGAATTCCCGACCAAGGCCACCCGCCCGGCCTACTCGGTGCTGGACAAGACCAAATTCAAAGAGACCTTCCGGATGGACATCCCACACTGGAGGGAGGCCATGATCTACTGCATGAAACGACTCACAGAAAAATAACCCATGAAACGCACTATCCTGATCACGGGCGGCGCGGGCTTCATCGGCTCGCACGTAGTCCGCCTTTTCGTGAACAAATACCCCGATTACCGGATCGTCAACCTCGACAAGCTGACCTATGCGGGCAATCTGGCCAACCTGCGGGACGTCGAGGAGCGGCCCAACTATACTTTCGTTCGGGGCGACATCTGCGACTTCGAAGCGATGCGTGAGTTGTTTCAGCAGTACGGCGTCGACGGGGTGATCCACCTCGCGGCCGAAAGCCATGTGGACCGCTCGATCAGGGATCCGTTCACTTTCGCGCGTACGAACGTCATGGGCACTCTGTCGCTGCTCGAAGCGGCGCGGGAGTACTGGAACGGAGAGTGGGACGGGAAGCTGTTCTACCATATCTCCACCGACGAGGTGTACGGCGCGCTGGAGCTTACCCGCCCTGCAGGCGATCCCGCGGGCGGGGAGAGCGGCGGAGGTCCTTTCGGCGAGGAGTTCTTCACCGAAGAGACGAAGTACGATCCGCACAGCCCCTACTCGGCCTCGAAAGCCTCGTCCGACCACTTCGTACGGGCCTACCACGACACATACGGCATGCCGACGCTGGTGACCAACTGCTCGAACAACTACGGTCCGTATCAGTTTCCGGAGAAGCTGATCCCGCTTTTCATCAACAACATCCGCCGCGGAAGACCGCTGCCGGTGTACGGCCGCGGGGAAAATGTCCGCGACTGGTTGTACGTCGAGGACCATGCACGGGCCATCGACGTAATCTTCCACAAGGGCAAGGTCGCCGACACGTACAACATCGGAGGTTTCAACGAATGGAAGAACATCGACCTGATACGGGTCATCGTCAGAACCGTGGACCGGCTGCTGGGCAATCCCGAAGGGACATCGGAGAAACTGATTACGTACGTCACCGACCGTGCGGGCCACGACCTGAGATACGCCATCGACTCGCGCAAACTCAAGCGGGAACTGGGCTGGCAGCCCAGCCTGCAGTTTGAGGAAGGAATCGAGAAAACTGTCCACTGGTACCTCCAAAACCAATCGTGGATGGACGACATTACCTCAGGCGAGTATGAAAAATACTACCGGAGTATGTATAAGGGAAGATAAATGACCCGTGACGAGAAAATATATTTTTCCTTACTAAGGATAGGATTGGGAACTGAAAGCCCGAGAGAAATTTTACCGGAATTGGCTAAACTCCAATGGGGTGAAATTTATCGTTTGGCTGTCCGGCAGGGGACGGGGGCATTGATCTGGGATGCTTTGCGGCAATTGCATGCAATGGAATATTTACCATTGTCTTTGCGTGTGCAATGGGCCTATAATGTCGAACAAATTGAAGATCGTTATCGAAAACAGGAAAAAGTATTGGCTGGATTGTCAAAATTCTATGCTTCCCATTCCATTTCGCTGATGCTCTTGAAAGGGTATGGACTGAGCTTTTGCTATCCGTGCCCCGAACATCGGGAATGTGGCGATATCGATATCTGGCTTTTTGGTCGACAGCGTGAAGCGGACGAGTTGTTATGTCGTGAATGGGGAATTCGGATCGATGAAGACAAACACCATCATACAGTTTTTCTCATCGACGGAATTATGGTCGAAAATCATTACGACTTTCTGAATGTTCATGCCCATGCATCGAATCGTGAGATCGAGCAGTTGCTGAGGACCTATGCCGAAATCCATGGTGAAACGATCTGTCTGAAAGATACGGAAATTCATCTTCCGTCACCCTCTTTCAATGCATTATTTCTGTTACGGCATGCCGCAGCACATTTCGCTGCAGCGGAGATTGGGATGAGGCATATAGCCGATTGGGGCATGTTCATCCTCCGTTACTGTGATAAGATTGATTGGACGGAGCTTTATGCGACGGCCCGCCGGATGAACATGCATCGATTTCTGAATTGTATAAATGCTATTTCAATAAATAACATAGGGGTAGATGCGAAACTATTTCCTTCGTTCGAACGTGATTTAAAACTCGAAGAACGGGTTTTAAATGATATTTTGCATCCTGAGTTCAGCGAGAAATTTCCTGAAAAAGGTTTTATCCGGATAATGCGGTTTAAATTCCGTCGTTGGTTGGCGAATCGTTGGAAACACCGGATCGTTTACCGGGAAGGTTTGATACATACGTTTTTCAGGCAGGTATACAGCCATCTGTTAAAGCCTAAGTCCATAGCGCATTAGGTCGTGGACACTGTTTTGGGTGTAATGATATGTTTATTATGAAATGGCTACTTCTTTGGGCGGTATTCCTCGCTCTGTTTTATAATTTCCTGTGGTGGGTTATCCGCCGGACGCCGGTGACCAAAGACGATGAGAAAGAGGGCTGGATAGATTGAAATGATAATATCGTACTAAATTATGATATATCAAGTGTTTCTAATTATTCCAATTTTTTGTACTTTTGCAATGGTTATTTGAAGTAAAGAAAATTAGTGCAAGATACTGACAAAAAACCGTTGCCTTCTCGTCACCTGTTATTTATATAAAAACTGTAACGATCCGATAAATCGAATCGTTACGGCTGTTTAATCCCGCTCTCGGAAGAACTTGGACAAAAATCAATTTATCGTCATGCTTGACACACTGCTTAACCGTCGATTGTCGGATGCGGAGTGCACAGCCTTTCATGCGGCTTATGAAAAGTTCATCGACCTGCTGCACGGTCTTACGGCTCAATCCTGTAAATCGCCCCTTGACCTGCTGCACGAACTTGCCCGCCTCCAATCCCGCCTGATGCGGTTGCAAGCGCGGATTGTTTGAGAAGGAATCTCCGCAAGCGTCGCTGCTCAAATCGGAGCTTCTGCTGACGAATTTCGAGATCCGTTTAGTCTTTACCCGGCTTCGTTATCCGTCCATCGCCGCCCCGGTATCGGTCGAAGTCCCTAAATCGCCGCTGTTCCTCTCCGAACAATTCACGCCTACGGATATCATGGAACTGAAAACGGCACTGCATCTCTCTGGAGCCATACGCCGCATCGACGGCACGCGGATCGATCTGGCGACACTCGTCGATGTGCTTTCCAGAACTTTCAATGTCCGGATCAATAATCCGGAACAGTGCCACCATACGCTCATCAACCGCAAGTTGCGGGACGCATTTTCTTGACATCTTGCGTAACAATCAGATAGAATATAACCGTTGATAGCTGGAACGCCTAAGTAGAGAAAAAGCAAATGAGAGAATTCTCATTTGCTTTTTTATCGGCTATTTTTTATCTTTGCATAAGAGTCTTTGAAAAGCTAATGAATGCAAAGGACACGGCCTTCAGAGTTAACAAATCATTACCTCGACTTTTGTCATATACTGTCTATCATATAGTTAGATTAGATTAGCACTTTTAGCTACAAAAGTGTCAACGACCTGATTGCCGGACGACGGGTCTCCGCCGGCAAAAGTCAAGACCGAAAAAAAAGCTTCCCGCATCTCTGCGGGAAGCCTCCGTCAACATTCAAACCGGATTCCGGTTATTCGTTCCGGCCGTAGATATACATCTCCGTGATATCGGGTCCATAAGCGCTGCCCTTCGTGCCGACCCACTTGATATAGCGGGCATTGCAGGGCTTGAGCAGCTGAACGTAGTTGGTTGCGCCGTAGCCTCTGTTGGGAGCCTCGGCCTGCCGGAGCTCTCCGTGCGGCGTCCAGTTCTCCCCGTCTTCCGACGTCGAAAGCTCGAAGTACTCGCCCATGTAGCCGATACTTCCGTAAGCCTGAATATCAAAACCGGCGACCCACTGCGAGGTCTTCATATCGATTGTAATCTCAAGCGGATTAGCGCCATAGACATCGGTACTCGTACTGCCATCCCAAAGTGCGGCATCTCCGCCCCATACAGAGCCGTTGGTATCAAAGGTCCATCCGCTCGTCGGGTACTTCATCCACGACGCATCGGCCGCGGACAGGAAAGCCAGAAGATCGGACTTCTTCACGATCGAAATCGCAACGCCGGCATCCTCCGGATTGACAACGGCCCCAGCGGTATCGCCGACCAGCTCGGCCGTGAGCTGTACCGGGAAAGTGCCGAGTTCTTCGTTCGCTTCGAGAAAGTCGTCCGTCACCGACCACGTCGTCGCGTCCGACTCTTTCGCCCCGGCCGGAATCGTCACTTCGGCAGCGGGCGTAAAATGCTCGTCGCCGGCAAATCCTTCGGGAATGCCCGCCGATTTCACGACGAACTTCGTATCCTCCAGTACGGGACGGTCCACCACGACCTTCACGTCATATGTTATCGGATCTTCGTTGACGATCGCACCGTCGATGAAGTTGCGCTTGAAAGTCACGGCATTGCCCTCGACGCCCACGAGCGACGCGACAGCGACATAGGCAGCCTTTTCGATCACCATCTTCGCCTCGCCGTCCACCACGGGAACCTGCGAACCGCGCGCTTCGACCACACGCACGCCCAGCTCGTAGGTCACAGGCCCGAACACATTCTCCATGAAGTCGTAGTTCTCCTCGATCATCCTTACCGAGACTGCCGCCGTAGTGCTGCCGGCGGGAATCACCAGCTCGCGCGCGCTGATCTCGACCAGCTCGGCCGGTACGTTGGTGATAATAGGTTCTACGCGAACGACCGTCTCTTCGGGGCTGGCCTGCGCAAGGGCAATGGTATACTCGCCCGAAAGCGAACCGGCGAGATTCAGCACGCCTTCATTATCGTAAGTTCCCGCGAAAGTCGCCACCCGGTCCGTAGTACCGGAGATCGTTGCGCCGACCGGCGTTTCGGGGTAACCCGCCAGATCGACCTCCTCGTCGGCGCGGCAGCCGGTGAAGAGCGCTGCGCCGCCCGCGAAGGCGAAAACCAGCGCATATTTAAACATGTTTTTCATCGTTTACTGTTTTTCGGTTAATTCCGCCTTGCAGGCGGGGTCGCCCCGCCTGCAAGGCGGAATCGAATCAATAGTTTGGCCACTCAGGCTGTGCCGGACGCGAATAGGTATCCGGCAGGTCCTCAGGATAATTATAGCGCGTGGTGTCGGCGAACTTGTAGAAGTGCTCCGGCTCCTTGAGCGGCGAACCGTAGAGAGTTTCGGGACCCTTGTTCAGCCGGTTGACGAAAATATTGCGCCAAGCATTCTTGTCCACCCTGCCGTTGGTATTCTTCAGCGGATCGGGTGCGAAGCCCATGAACCAGCCCTTGCCGGTGGTCGGGTTGAGCATACCCTCGGCAACGCCGCTGGTGAAGTTGCCGCCCGTACCGCGGTTGAACTCCATCGAGATGGCCGAGCACTGCTTCTGGGTCATGTTGCCCTTGGGCGAGGTGGACTGACCGTAATCGCCCACGGCGATGTCGACCCACTCCGCAATGTCCTGCCCTTCGATCTCGGTCGGCCAACTGCTGATATGGAACGAAGAGTAGCAGTAGGCTACGACCAGCTTGTCGGGCATCGCCTTCTTCGATTCGTAGGCAAGACGGGCCGCACGCGCCGAACTGCGCGAAGCATAGTAGGGATTCGAAAGATCGGGACTGTTCGAATACTCGTCGTCGAAGCACACGCCGTCGATATTGTATGCTTCGCAGAACGTGGCGAGTTCCTTGGCGAACATCTGGCATCCGTAGTCGGAAAGCTGGGCTACACCCGACTGGTCGTGGTTGCCCAGTACGCACATGATGACCTTGATGCCGCGTTTGCGCAGCGGCTGAATGAAGACCTCGTTGTTATCCATCCAGTACTGGGTCTGCGGATTGAGGCTCAGGAACGGAGCGTTGCGGTCCGCATGGTGGTTGATGTTGCCCGAAAAGAGGCAGACCACATCCCACAGCAGGCGTCCGTCTTCGAGCTCGAACGTCAGGGCGTTGAGCGGATTGACGTCGTTGACCTCGAAGAACAGGAAGCCCTTCGGCAGGTCGTCGCCCTTATAGCAGGTAGGCATCGAGGTCATATCCTTCACCACGTAGAAACAATGGCTCTCCTTGAGGATCACGCCATCGGCTTCGAGGGCTACGGGGATCAGATATCCCCGGCCTGCTACGAGTCCTTCGGCAGCATGGACAGTCATCTCGACCGTAAGTTCGACATTGCGGCCTGCGGCGGCAAAGAGGCCGTCGTTGGCAAAAGTCACCTTGTCGGCCGGATAAAGCGTATAGTTCGTGCCGTTGGCCTTGTTGTACTGTCCGACGTCATAGGAGTCATCGACCTTGGCGCGGGCCGTAAATCCCTCGGAAGGGGTTTTGGTCAGCACCAGACGCAGGTCGGCGGTGTAGGTCTCCTTCCACAATTCGACGGTGGTGTTCGACTTCCCGGAATTGAGGTCCTGCAGCATGGCGCCCGTTTCATTGAGGCCCGTTTCGATCGAGCCGGCGCCATCCCATTCGCCGACCGTGACGTCGTCCGTGCAGGATACGAGCGCAGCGGAACACAGCAGGGCCGCGGCTGCGGCAAGAATACCGGATTTGAAATATCTCGTTTTCATGCGTAATAGCTGTTATTGGTTATTTTATTTCAGGAAGAGTTACGGGAATCCAAGTCGGCGTGCCGCCCACGGCAGAGAGATTCGTGCCGTTCGCATGGTCGATGATCGTCGAACCGGAACCCTCGTTGAATTTCCAGTAGGCTACCAGCCCTTCGCTTTCGGGGCTGACACCGTACATGTTGCCGGCGATCTGCTCCGGCGTGCGGGCAACGCTCCAAACGCGCAGCTCGGAAATCTCTCCGGGGATGTAACGCTCCTCGTTGTACGACTTGCCGACATAACAGTTGCCGGTCAGCGTAACCGATCCGCTCATCTTCTGATTGGAGTAGGCCACCTGTTTGCCGTTCTGGTAGTAGATACGCTCGCCGTTTACGGCGTCCCAAACCACGGCGATATGCACCCACTCGTTGACCGGAAGCCCCGGAGCGGCATTAGCTGCGGGCCAGTTGCCGCCGTTGGCCGATCCCGTGGCCAGCTGGAGCTGGTCGCGCGGACGGTCGGCATCGCCGATACGCACGAGGAAGTTGCCTTCGATACCGAATACCGAGCTGAGGGCGTCACCGCGGCCGTCGGTCCAGTCGGCGCTGCGCAGCAGGGCCTCGATGGTGACCTGCTTCATGCCGCTGACGAGCGGTTTGGCGTCGGCCGACCAGCTGACCGGGAAGTTCATCCACGCGATGTTGGCCACCACGTTGATCATCGCACCCTGACGGGCCACGAAGTAGACCGTACTGCGGCTGTCGAGCAGATCCACGCCATTGCACGAAGTTACCGTCACGGGCAGCACGTAACGACGGCTGCCGTCGAGGGTGTTGATATCCTTGAACACGATCTCTATCGCGTCGCCGCTCACCTGACCGGCCGCAATGTCGATCTGGTTGGAAGAGAGTTCGTAGCATTCGGCGGGAAGCGCCACGGCATTGTCGCCGTAGATCATGTTGTAGGCGGCGACCTGCGACGGATCGGCCTCGATCGTCACGGCGACCTGCTGCCCGGCAGGCTTGGCCAGACGCGATTCGATCGTCTTGGTATAACCGGGCGTATCGCTCTTGATCAGCAGATCGTCGGAGAGGATGGCCGAAGTGATATAGAACTTGTTATCGAAACGATGCTTCTCGACATCCTCGTTCTTGCAGCCGGTGAAAACGACTGCGGCGAGCGCCGAGAGAACCAATAAGCATTTATTGTATTTCATGGCTGTCAGTTTTTAGATGGAGGGGTTCATAATGCCGATTGCCTCGCGGGTCTTGGCCCACACCTTGGCGGGGTTGTAATAGTCGTACTGGACATCCTCGATCAGCAGCCCCGCACGCGTATAGCCCGGCGAAGGGAGCGTCACCCATCCGGCCCAAGCCTCGATCGCCTCGACCGTATCGCCGAAGGCATCGACCATGCCGGTATAACCGAACTCCTTCTTGTCGTCGCCGGGACGGGTGGTCTGGGCCGTCACGATCAGACGGTCGGCCGGCACGCCGGCAACGCTGACTGCGGTAAGAGCCGAGAACGACATCTCGTCGAGCGTCTTCACGTCATTGGTCGGCAGGATGATGTAGGCGCACTCGTCCAGCAGCGGCATATTCGTCTCCGTAATGGCTCCGGTGAAACCGCGGAAGACGAGCGCATGCGACGGGTGGGCCTCATGCCAAGCGCGGATCGGAGCGAAGAGCGCTTCCTGACGGGCCGTATAGACGGCCAGCGCCTCGTCCTGCATGCTGCCTACGGCCTTGCCCGTGTAGGTGAAGATGAAGCCGTCATAGCCCCAGCGGTCTACCAGCGCGATCTGCTCGCCGACACGGCCGCCGAGATAAGCCAGCGCATCTTCCTCGCTGAGCGTGGGGTCCTCCTTCAGCACCTGCGTCCAGTCGTTTTCGAATGTCTGCAGGTCGATATTGAAGAGGATGCGGGTTCCCTTCTCATGCACTTTCCGGATTTCATCGACAAGCGTCTGGCAAAGGACGGACGGAACCGGATTCACGACGATGAAATCGACGCTGTCGGGCATTGCCGTGAAGTGCTGCGTACGATGGGTAGTCGGGGCGCCGTTCTCAGGAACGCTCATCGTAACGAATACCGCCTTGTGGGAACCGGCCTTGTACTCCCGGAGCGCCTGCATGTACCGGGCATACAACTCCGGGTCCGCATCCTCGAATGACGAATAGTTCACGTCGATCGCCTCAGGCTCGACGGCCTCGTGACAGCCGGCCATGAAAAGCACGGCTGCAAGGGGCAGAAAATATCTTTTGATGTTGATTTTCATAGTTTGACGGTTTTATAGGTTAGCGAATCCGGGGATTGCAATCCCACCACAGACGGGTGGACATTTTGTCCTGACCGCCCAGCCACTGATCCACGGCGGCCCGGATCGTTTCTCCGTTCGCCTCGTACTCCTCCAGCGGATAGGTCATACGGCGGGCGCCCAGCTGCAGATTCGTGATGTCGGGATTGTTATTGACCACCACCGGGAACAGACGCGGATAGCCCGTACGGCGGTAATCGGCCCACGCTTCGGTACCCAGCGGGAAATTGGCGATCCACTTCTGGGTGATGATGCGTTCGAGGTTCTCTTCGAAAGCCGCCCCGTCGTTCCAAGGGATCGTGACCGTCGACTGGTTCGAACAGCTGTAACCGAATGCCGGGTCGTCATAGCCGCCGGGAAGCGCCGTCGAAGCGTTCATCCACATCAGCGACGTCGATGCCGTCACGTTATACCGCGAGAAGTTGTTGATACGATCATCGTCGGGAATCTGGATGCCGTTGCGAAGACCGGCATAGCCGCCTCCGCTGAAAGCCGACTCGTTGAAATAGCTCGCACGACGGGGATCGTCGTAACCGTTCATGAACGACGCGATATCGGCGGCGACGCGGTGGTCGCCCGCACCCGACTTATAGCTGAAGAAGCAGACGTAGAAAGGATTGCCGTCCTTGCCGAAGCCCGTATACATGGCATTGCCGGAGTTGTCCTCGATCACGCCCAGCTCCGAGCTGACGGCCTCCTCGGCCAGCTGCTGCGGAGTACGACCGTCATCGGTGGTGAAATCCGTATAGACGATACGCATCGCAAGACGCAACTTGAGCGAGTTGGCCAGACGGCCCCAGCGCTCCAGACTGCCGCCGTAAAGCCGGTCGGCATCGGTGGTGATCATGCCTGCACGGTTGCGCGTAAGCACCTCGACGGCAGCATCCAGATCAGCGAACATGGCCTTGAAGACCTCTTTCTCCGAGTCCAGCGGCACCGGATCGGCGCCCGTACCCACCTGCGTATAGGGAATCGGTCCGTAGGTGTCGGCGACGCGGTGTACGCCGGCGACCTTCACCACCTTCGCCACGGCGATGGCATTCTCGTCTTCGGTCACCTTGCACAACTCCGTGAAGTTCGACATTTCATTGGTGTAGATAACCCGGTAAAATACCGGCGACCAGTTCGACTGCGGGTCGTAGGTCGAGAATTTTCCAGTGTTGAATCCGCTGTTCGCATCGGCGATATAACCGCCGTAAGGCCCGCCCAGCAGCAGATCGGTGAACTGGCACTGATTGACGTCGGCCGGAATGACCCAGCTCTGCATGGTGGTCATGAACGACCGCATGGCGTAACCGTCCCGCTCCATATCCTCTGCGGTAACCTCATAGGGATTCCGGTTGATATCTTCGTAGTTGGCCGTGCAGGATGCCGCGCCGAGCGCTGCCGCCGCAAGGGCCACCGTCATATTCGATATATTGAATTTCATGGCGTTTTAGCTTGATTAGAATTTGACACGCACGTTGAAGCCGATGCTGCGCAACGAAGGCATCATGAAATAGTCGATGCCCTGATAGTAGTTGCTGGTGGTAGCGACCGCCTCAGGATCAAAGGGCGCCTTGTTGTAGAGCATCCACAAGTTGCGGCCTACGATCGAGAGGGTGATGTCGCAAACGTCTCCCAGCTTCTTGCGCGGAATCGTGTAGCCGATCGAAGCCTCCTGCAACCGCACATTCGTAGCCGAATAGGTGTAGTACTGCGGAGTCGTATCGCCGTTGGCGACGGTCTGGTACCATTTCTGCGCATCGATCAGGTCGTTGCCGTTGATGACGATGCCGCCCGCATCGCGCGCATCGGCCGACGAGGCCGATACGCCGTAGTAATCCATTACGGCCTGCGTGCGCGAGTAGACTACGCCGCCCAGACGAGCCGTGAGCAGGAACCCGAAATTGAAGTTGCGCCAGCGGAAGTCGTTGCGCCATGCCAGATTGGCGTCGGGGAATACGGAACCCAGCTTGATGAAATCCTTGGTCTGCGTCTTGTTGTCCACGAAGATGTTGCCGTCCATATCCTGATAGATATCGCCGTTCGAGTCGCGGCGCAGGTCGGCGCGCGAATAGATGTCGCCCAGCGAGCCGCCCTCGCGCAGAATGAAGCGGACGTTACCCATGCCTCCCACGTTCAGGTCGCCGATCGGAGTGACCTTGCCCGTGTTGGGGTCGATCACCTCTTTGCCCAGCTTCATGATCTTGTTGCGGTTGACGCTGGCCGTGAAGTTGCTGTCCCATGAGAAGCGGTTCCACGTATTCTTGTAGCCCAGCGACATTTCGAAACCGCGGTTGCGCACGTCGCCGTCCTGCTTGTAGACCTTGCTGTACATCGAACTTGCGGGGATGCCCGTGTTGAACGTCTGGTTGATCGTACGGGTGTTATAGTACGAAATGTCGAAATTGAAATGTCTGAGGAAGCGCATCGTAAGACCGACTTCGAACGATTTGGTGCGTTCGGGCTTCAGGTCGTAGAGCGGACTTTGGGACGAGAGGTTCCAGCTGTTGGTCGAAGAGTTCCACGAGCGGGTCGGATTGGCGTAGAAACGCGAGAAAGCCAGACCCACCGATGCGTACGACGCACGCAGCTTGACGTAGGAGAGGTTCTTGGGCATGTTCGGAATGATTTCCGAGAGCACGACCGAAGCGCCGACCGACGGATAGAAGAACGAGGAGTTCACCGAGTTGGGACCCGCCAGCTGCGAGGGCCAGTCGTTGCGGCCCGTCACGGTCAGGTAATACGCCCCCTTGAAGCCCACCTCGGCCGAGAAGAAGACCGACTGCGACTGCTCGCGCCAGCCGATCTGCTCGCGGACGGTCTTCGAATTGGAGAGGTTGTAGACGTTGAACACGTTGGGGATGTTATTCGGCTCGTAGATGGCGTTGCCGTCCTTGTCGTAACCGGTCTGCTCTCCGTAGGCGATCGGGCCGCGGACTTTCGAGGCGTCGGAACGCATGTCCGAGATCGAAGCGCCGACGTTGGCCTGCAGACTCCAGTTCTCGCCGAAGGTCTTGTTGATATTGACCATCACGTCGCCGTAGGTCTGACGGTCGTTGGTCTTGGTGATGCCGTAGAGACCGTTGGGCGATCCCTCGGTGCGCAGGTTGTTGGTCGATGCGTAGAGCTTCTCGGTATAGTCGCTGTTCGAGTTGTCCACCCGGATGCGGCCCGAAACCGAGAGCCAGTCGAGGATGTCGTAGGTCAGCGAGGCGTTGATCATGTAGCGGTCCTTGCGGTTCTCGCGCAGGTTGCGGTAGCTGATCCAGTAGGGGTTCTGCATCTGATAGGTATCGGCTCCCATCGTCGGCCAGTACTGCTCGTAGATGCCGCGCGAGGGGTTGTAGCGTTCGTACATCTCCACATCCGCCCAGTCGTCGCCGCGCGGGAAGAGGTAAGCCGACACCAGCGGGTTGGAGTAGACGCCCTGATTGACCATGTTGCGGTCTTTCTGGATAATGTAGCTGGCACCCAGATCGAGGTGCATCTTGTCCTTGAGGAACGACGAGGTATTGCGGAAAGTGAAGTTGTAACGGTCGTAACCGTTGTTGGGAATAATACCGCGCGAATTGACGGCGCCGGCCGAAGCATAGGTCTGGCTGCGCTCGTTGCCCGTCGAGAACGAAACCGTCTCGGTGCCCACGACGCCCGTCTGGAAATAGTCGTCGGCAGGGTCGTAGCCCCTGTAATTGAACGCATTCAGACGTTCGCCCCACGAGTAGATGCCGTTGGCGGCTCCCGCCAGCTTGTCGCCCGTGCCGTAACGGGTCTGGAACATCGGCATCACGAAAGGCGCGAGCACTTCGGTGTTGCTCGTCACCGTCACGGTCGTCTGACCGGCCTTGCCGCGCTTGGTCGTGATCAGAATGGCGCCGTTGGCGGCATCCGAACCATAGAGTGCCGCGGCGGCTGCGCCCGACAGGACGGTCATCGACTCGATATCCTCAGGGTTGAGGTCGGCGATGGCCTCCGAAGAGCCCTGCGAATCGAACTCCTCGCTGCCGTCGCTGCGGAAGTTGCACATCGGAATGCCGTCGATCACATAGAGGGCGTTCGACGACTGCTCGATGGATTTCGAACCGCGCATCACGACCTTCGACGAACCGCCGACACCCGACGACGAGGCGTTGATATTCAGACCGGCCACCTTGCCGTTGAGCGAATTGACGAAATTGACGTCTTTCACGGCCACGATGTCCTCGGCGTTGATCTGCTGGGCATTATACGAGAGCGCCTTCTCCGAGCGCTTGATGCCGAGGGCCGTCACGACGACCGATTCGATCTCCGATGCGGCCTCGCGCAGCGTAATGTCGAACGAAGTGCGGTTGCCGACGGCAACCGCCTGCGGCTCATAGCCCAGATAGCTCACTTCGAGCCATGCCGTCGAAGGTGCGGGCACCGAAAGGGTGAAACGGCCGTCGGCGTCGGTCGTCGTACCGGTCGAGGTGTCGCGGACGATGATCGTGGCGCCGATGACCGGCTGGCCGCTCCCGTCGCGGACATAACCTGCGACGGCCGCAGGCTGCTCGGCTTTCTTTACGGAGAGGATGATGCTCAGCGAACGGATGTCGTAGGTCAGGTCCGCACCCGCCACCATCCGGTTCAGGGCTTCCGTAAGCGGCACCGCCGTAACATCGAGGCTTGTGATACGGTCGGTCTTGACATCCGAACCCGTAACGAACAGATATTTGGTCTGCCGTTCGATCTCGGACATGATCTGTGACATCGGGACACGGTCCATCCGGATCGTAACTTGGGGCAGGCTGCGGTTCTGGGCCGCCGCCCGCGGAGACCAGATAGCGCAAAGACCAAGCATGAATAAAAAAGTAAATGACCTTTTCGCTTGTCTGATAAATGTTTTATTCATAAATTTGTACTTTAGGTTTGAGTAGGAGGTTTGCTTGAACCCCGGCCTGTGCGATGTGCTACCATCCGCACAGGCCATTTTCTGAGGTTCCGACAATCATAGTATACAGTTTCTCACAAACTTGGATTACTTCATAGGCCGGTCGTTTTTAAGGTTAGACTGAGTTTATCGGATGGTTATCGTGTTGTTCTGTTCGTCCTTCTCGTACTCGAAATCGGCAAACCGCTGCAGCACCTGAAGCGCATTGTCGATACCTACCGACTGCCGTATCTTACCCTGTCCGATACGGATCGACGGTTCGCGCTCGATACGGATTGTGACGCCGAAGGTCTTTTCGAAGCGGTGCATCAGCTCGGAGAACGACTGATCGGTCAGGCTGATGATTCCGTTCGTCCACAAATATTCCTCATCGTTGTCGATCTGCGCGAGACAGAGATGCTTCCCTTCGAGCGTCACCATCTCGTCGGGTTCCAGCACCAGTCGTTCGCCGGGAACGAGCCGGCTGGAAACGGCGACGCGGCCTTCGAACAGAGCCGTCGAGAAGAGCCCGTTCTCCTCCTCGGCCACGACATTGAATTTCGTGCCCAGCACCTCGACGTCGCAGGCGTATGTCCGGACGATGAAGGGATGTTTCGCATCGTGCACCACTTCGAACCGGGCTTCGCCTTCGATCTCCACACGGCGCTCGCGCCCCGTAAAGAGCGCCGGATAGCGCAGCGTCGTTCCGGCGTTGAGCCATACCGAAGTGCCGTCCTGCAACGTCAGGCTGACGCGCTGTCCGTAGGGTACGGATACCGACAGTAGCCGTTCGCCCTGCCGCGAGAAATCGCGTGCGGCGTGAAAATAATAACCGCCGAAGGCGAGCAGTACGACGGCCGCTGCCGCCGCGCTCCACCGGCGCAGGACGGAGCCGAAACGGCGCCTGCGGTCCTTGGCGTAAAGTTCGTTGATGACCGGAGCGCTCAGAGCCACCAGATCGTGCTGCCGCTGCACCTTTGCGAGTTCCGATTCGTGTGCAGGATCGGCTTCCAGCCACGTCAGCACTGCCGTCTCCTCCTCAGGCGATGCTTGGCACGCCACGTAGCGATATAATGTTTCCTTTTCCATAAGTTGCTATATTGACGCACGACAGTGCAGGATTTGCGAAAAAAATCGCAAAATCCCGCAAATAAATATTTTTAATAATTCCGGGGGGGGGCGGTCGTCAGAAGCCGTTCAGCAAGAGTCCTATCAGCGGAAGATAATCCTTGAGCGCAGCCTTGAGCGCCTCCTTCGCCGCACGCAGTTCGTAGGTCACCTGTCCTTCGGACAATTCGTAAACGGCGGCTATTTCCCGGTAGGACATCTCTTCGTAACGGTGGGCGATGAAAATCCGCCGCCGCTGTTCAGGCATCCGCCGCAGTTCGCGCTCGATGATGGCGAGCGCCTCGGACATCATCAGGTTCTGGGGGTCGTTGGCTTCGAGCCGCGCGATACGCTCTCCGACCACGCGCGCACTGGTCTGGTGCATGTTCTGTTGAATTCTGAGATGAATGGCTTGGTCGCGCAGATAGTCCAGACACTTGCGCTTGAGCGCGGTAAGCAGATAGGCGGGCAGATTCCGGGGCGTCGTCTCCGTGCGGCTCTCCCAGATTTTCAGAAAGGTATCGGACACCAAATCCTCGGCCACCATCCTGTCACGGACATACGACACGGCGATCCGGACGAAATACGTCCTGTACTCCGCATAGACCTCCTCCAAACCATGGGGGGGGGAATTTTCGATAGAGCGATTCATGGCAGAATAAACGTCCGGTCAAAAAAATAAAGGTAATACTTTTTGCCATTTCCACCAATTTTTTCCCGCCAGAATTTTCTGCGGCGAATGACGGAAATATATAATATTTCCGATCCTGTATATCCGGCGGAACAAATCCGCCGCCCCCGGAAACCCTCCGCCGCATGAAATCCGGAGACGAAAAAACGCCGTCCCCCAAACCGGGAAACGGCGTCCTTTCCTAAGCGGAACCCACTATTCCTTGGCGTAGCGCTCTTCGACGACCTTCCAGTCGATGCGGTCCCAGAGGGCTGCGACGGCATCGGCGCGGCGGTTGCGGTAGTCGATATAGTAAGCATGCTCCCAAACGTCGAAGCACATCAGGGGCTTCATGCCGTAGCGCAAGGGATTGCCGGCGTTCTGCTCGCTGACGATCGCCAGCTTGCCCGACTTGTCCTCCGCGAGCCATACCCAGCCCGAACCGAACAACCCTGCGGCGGCCTTCTCCATCTGGGCCTTCAGCTGATCGAACGATCCGAAATTTTCGTCGATGGCCTTCAGCAGCGCGCCCGTGGGACGGGTCTGCGCCTTGGGCGAGAGTTCGTCGAAGAAGAATTCGTGGTTCCACATCTGCGCGGCGTTGTTGAAGATCGCGCCGTCGGCCGAAACGACGATATCCTCCAGCGGCTGCTCGGCATAGGGGGTATCGACAATCAGTTCGTTGAGTTTATTCACGTATCCCACGTAATGCTTGTCGTGGTGAAAGCGCAGCGTCTCTTCGGAGACCTGCGGTGCGAGCGCGTCATAAGCGTAAGGCAGGTCCTTCGGAGTGAAGCGCACCTGTTTTGCAGTGTCTGTTGCCATAAGCGGTAAAATTAATAGTGAAACAATGAGGTTTAACATAGTCTTCGTCGTTTTTTATTGTTCTTCGAGAGGTTCGAAGGCCCATTTGCCTTCGCCGCAGACCGGGCATATCCAACCGTCGGGCAGATCTTCGAATGCCGTGCCGGGAGCGATGCCGTTTTCGGGATCACCCAGCGCCGGGTCGTAAATATACTCGCAGACGGTGCAACGATACTTTTTCATAGCGCGAAAGAATTAAAAAATACACACCGGCTTTCACAAATATAATACCGATACCAAAGATCTCAAAATATTTTCGTAATTTTGAGTATACGAACAACAAATTACAACCTAAAACGCTCTTTTGTATGACACTTCCGTATGCAGAACCCTACAAGATCAAAATGACCGAGGCCATCCGCACCTCCACGCGCGCCGAACGCGAGACATGGATCCGCGAAGCCAGCTACAACCTCTTCAAACTGCGCAGCGATCAGGTCACGATCGACCTGCTGACCGATTCGGGAACGGGTTCGATGAGCGACCGCCAGTGGGCGGCCATGATGACCGGCGACGAAAGCTACGCCGGCGCATCGTCCTATTTCCGGCTCAGGGAGACCATTTCCCGGCTCTTCGGCATGCCTTTCTTCCTGCCCACGCATCAGGGGCGCGCCGCTGAGAACGTCATCTTTTCGGCTCTGCTCAAAGAGGGCGACATCGTGCCGGGCAACTCCCATTTCGACACCACGAAGGGACACATCGAGTTCCGCCGCTGCCACGCCGTGGACTGCACCATCGACGACGCGGCCGACACCCAGAAGGAGCTGCCGTTCAAAGGCGAAATGGACATTGCCAAGCTCGAAAAGCTCCTGCGCGAGAACCCGCGCGAGAAAGTTCCGTGCGTGGTGCTGACCATCACCAACAACACGGCGGGCGGACAGCCCGTGTCGATGCGCAACATCCGCGAGACGGCCGAAGTATGCCGCCGCTACGGAGTGCCCCTGCTGCTCGACTCGGCCCGTTTCGCCGAAAACGCCTACTTCATCAAGACCCGCGAAGCCGGTTACGCCGACAAGACGATCAAGGAGATCGTCCGAGAAATCTACACCTATGCCGACATCATGACCATCTCGGCCAAGAAGGACGGCGTGGTGAACATGGGCGGCTTCGTGGCCATGCGCTCCGAGGAGCTTTACAAACGGGCCATGACCTTCAGCATCATGTTCGAGGGCTACGTGACTTACGGCGGCATGTCGGGCCGCGACATGGACGCGCTGGCCGTGGGATTGGACGAGAACACCGAATTCGAGCAGCTCGACGCCCGCATCCGTCAGGTGAAGCTGCTGGGCGACCTGCTCGACGAATACGGCGTCCCCTACCAGCGTCCGGCAGGCGGACACGCCATCTTCGTCGATGCGAAAAAGGTGCTGCCCAACCTCCCGAAGGAGCAGTTCATCGCCCAGACGCTCGCCGTGGAGCTCTACCTCGAAGCGGGCATCCGCGGCGTGGAGATCGGCTCGATCCTCGCCGACCGCGACCCCGACACGCACGAGAACCGCTATCCGCGGCTCGAACTGCTGCGTCTGGCCATCCCGCGCCGGGTCTATTCGGACAACCACATCCGCGTGATCGCCGCCGCCTGCCGCAACATCTACGAACGCCGCGCCGAAATCACCACCGGCTACCGCATCACGTTCGAGGCGCCGATCCTGCGGCACTTCACCGTGGAGCTGGACAAAATCTGACGCCCGGAATCCGGCGGTCAGACGGCCGCCGAATCGCCGGCTCTTCCGTAAAGAAGCCCCGGCGCAAAACACGCCTTACACCGCAAACGACGCTGCAACACTCCGGTTGCAGCGTCGTTTCTGCCGTAAAAACCATATGGCTTCCACCTCCGAGCAGGCTTCCGCCAGCCAAGCCCCGCACCGTCTCCGTTCCGGCTGTCCGGCTCCGTCTCACTCGTCCTCGCTCCATGCCACTCTGCATTCCATTCCGCTCCACCCTATCCCTTCCCGCCTCATCCTGCACCTCCGGCCCATTCCCTCCTGCGCACCTTTCCGCCCCCTCTCTCTGTTCCTTCCCGCAGCGCGCGGCTCAACCCGCTCCTCCCCGTTCACTCCCGTTCCGTCATTCACCCGGCTCCGCCCACCGAAATTATTCATCGAAAAAGCAGAAAAATGCGCCGTTTTTTTGTTTTTTCATTTCCTCGCCCCGTATTTGTCCTACAAATAAGATTGTTCCATTCAATACCTACCCATTCATTACCGACAGGACTAACTAATACCCAATAATTATGTTCAAACTATCCGGACTCATTCCCGCCGTCTTCACGCCGTTCGACAAAACGGGCGCAATCAATTTTTCGCAAATCCAGCCCTACGCCGACAAACTCATCGCCGAAGGGGCCTACGGCGTCTTCGTCTGCGGCTCGACGGGCGAATGCACCTCGATGACCGTCGCCGAGCGCAAGAGCGTGCTCGAAGCGTGGACCAAAGCCGTAGCAGGCCGCATCCTCATCATCGCCCACGTGGGCGGCACCTGTCAGGCCGACTGCATCGAACTGGCCCGCCATGCCGCCGGACTGGGGGGGGGTAGATGCCGTAGGCACCGTCGCCCCGTTCTACCTCAAACCCGGCTCGGTCGAAGAACTGGTGGCCTTCTACAAACCCATCGCCGCTGCATGCGCACCGCTGCCCTTCTACGCCTACCACATTCCCTCGATGACGGGCATCAACCTGCCGATGATCGACTTCCTGAAGAATGGCTCGAAAGAGATTCCCAACCTGAACGGCATCAAGTTCACGTCGAACAACTTCATGGAGATGATCGAATGCATCCGTTTCGACGGCGGCCGCTTCGACATCCTCAACGGGTTCGACGAAATGCTGCTCTGCGGCATGGCCGTCGGCGCGCGCGGCGGCGTGGGCAGCACCTACAACTACTCGCTCCGCACCTACCAAAACATCTACGACGCCTTCATGGCCGGCGACCTCGAACAGGCCCGCGCGGCGCAGCAGGAGTCGGTGGACATCGTGCACGTGATCATCAACCACGGCGGCGGCATCCGCGGCGGCAAAGCCAGCATGAAACTCGTCGGCATCGACTGCGGCGACTGCCGTCTGCCCCTCGCCCCCTACACCGAGGCCGAAATAGCCCGGCTGGACGAAGAACTCCGGGCGATCGGTTTCAAAAAGCAGCCCGCATACAGAGCTGACAATCAACACGCACAGCTCTCTGGCAGATTCCGTTCCGGCGGTCGGTCCTTCCGGCCGGTCCGGAACGGAATAAAATAAGCAACAGTCCCACGCTCTATATCCGAAAACGGACAGAACGTGAAGAAATGCCGGCCTATTCTCTCCTTCGTAATAATTTGCAAGATTTACCACTCGAGAATAAACTTACACTTTCCGTGTTAGTCAATATGTTACTACAAATGTAGGAAACATATTCGGAAAATACAACACCGACACTTCTTTTTTGGGACTGTTGCGAGTACAATTTACGACAAAACATTCAAAACGGCAATATTGATTCCAAAATATCTTATTTCATATTGCGGGAACAGCGCCTTCCGGGAAAGGGTGCGCACAGCCGTTCGATTTGCAACGGCACGCTAACGGCGGCATCCGCGCCCGGACTTCACGGCCGGACTTCACGGCCGCCGGAACCGCCGGCGCGGGACGCAAAAAACCGGACCGCAAATCCGGCCCGGCACGCATATCCGACAGCGGTTTTCACATTCCGAAGAGCGCCAGTGCGGCCATCGGCACGACGGCCCACCAAAGCGCGCGCCGCTTTTCCGCGGGCATCAGCCGGGCAAGGGTCTGCGAGCGTTCCAGCCAGCAAAGAAATCCGAACCACAGGCCGCCCCGGACCAGATTCAGCACCTCGGTCCGCACCAGCCCGGCATAACCGCCCGACACCTCCGGATCATAACCGGCGACCAACGGGGCGATTACGGCCACACCGTGCACCAGCACCCGCAAACCGGCATACCAGCGGACCAGAGGCAGCCCATAGGATTTGCGCAGCGCCAGCGAGCAGAGGAGCGCAACCGGCAGCAATGCCCCGGCAAGTCCCAGCAGCTGCATTCCGGCGGTCAAGCCGTCGAGCCGCAGGTTCCCGTTCACGCACTGCATCAGCAGCGCGAAAGACCATTCGCCCAGCCGGGTCATGCCGTAAGCGCCGAACAGCCACACCGGCCCCGGCAGTTCATTGAGATTTTGCAGGAAAGGGGATTTCATAAGGAATACAGTTTGCAGTCTGCGGCAAAGATATAAAAAATCAGGCCATTCAACACATTTGAAGCCGTGACTTAACCGACGTATTCCCGGACGGCAAAAAGGCCCGTGTATCTCCAAAAGACGATACACGGACCATAGATCAAGCTATATAATCAACTCAAATCGGTCGACAGAGTCTCATCTCTCAGAAATTTATTGGGCAGTAGCTTCAGCGTAGGTAATCGTGTAACCGCTGGGAACGAACGTCCAGTCCTGCGGGCGGTTGCCGTTCGTGCAGGTCACAGCACCCTCAGCCCAAGCGCCGTCGGCAATCGCAGTGAACAGAGCCGTAGGATCGTTCTGCGACCGTGTGCGCAGGTTGAAGTGCATGATCGCACCGTAACCTCCTTCAGCAGCGTCATAAGCATGGTCGCCAGCTGCAGTAGGACTATTGTACGAACCCAGATTGAGCGACAGCGGAGCAAAACGGTCTTTGGTAACACCCGCTACACCGATGTAAGTGCTATACCCGAAGTTAGCATAAACGTAATCGATCTTGGCGCCGGCCGTGGCGTTGATCTGCGAAGAGCCATAGTTGCCCCACTGGAATACAGTGATGAGCTTGTCGGCCGGCATCTTAGCGCGCAGTTTGGTAATGATATTGCCCCAAGAACCGCTGACGGTAGTCGGCGATCCGTCATATTCGTTATCGAATCCGATACCGTCGAGACCGTACTTCTGCACGGCATAGGCAAGGATCGTAGCGAACTGGTCGGCCTGCGTGTCGTTCATGCTGGTGACTCCGATATTCTGCCAGTCGCCCAGCACGGTAAGCAGCACCTTGATACCCATATCCTGTAAGGGTTTCACATAGGTCAGATTACCGCCGTTCTCCAGCAGGTTGGTCATCTTGTCGTTCAGGTAGAGCGTCGGACGCACGACACCGTTCACCGTCTCCTTGTGAATATTGGAAGCGAAGAATTCCACAATATCGGCATAAGGCTTGCCGTTGGGAAGTTTGTAATCGCCGGCATTGAGCGGATTCACGTCGTTGGTCTCGACGTAAATGTTGACAATCGGAGTTTTGTCTCCGAATGCACGGGTCATTTTCGCCTCCGGCTGAGCTGCATCCAGCTGAGGTTCCTCTGCCTGTTGGCAGGAAAATAACATGGTTGCTCCGATAAAGAGCGAACTGAAAACATTGATGTAAGTTCTCATAATCATGAAGTTTTAATTTTTGGAATTCAAGCAGTTTGAATTCAAGTTTTTTTGGATTTAGCAGTTTTTTCTTTTCAGAAAAATGTGAGAGAGTTGGATGAGACCTGTCGACCGATTTTAGTTTCATATTCAGTTTACCAATCTTTCAGCCATTTGCCGTAACCTCCGGTTCCGCTCGGTAATGTGCCAAGATTGTTTGTATCCAAAGTGTAGCTGTAACCGTTGCGAGTACCGAGAATCCAGCGGCTTTCATCGTCCATATATGTACAACATGCTGCAAATGTCGGATCCCAAGCGGTTTCGTATTTGTCCTGTAAAATGGTTCGGATGTCGTCGAATACGACAATCTGATTCGGTTTGTATTTATTCTGCACCCAATCGACAAGAAAATCCGGCTCCCTGTAAGCTATTTCCACCGGATCTGTCGTGCCGGGATAAATCGGGAAATTGACACAGCCGTAACGTTCTTTAGGAAGATTCGCAATCGGCTTCTGCGTATAGGCCGATACATACTCCAGCTCGGTATGCCACGGGTCGAGCAGCTGCACAGCCTCGTTGTTGTTATTGTAGCCCGACCATGCGTAGTCGATGTAGTCCCCGACGGCGATTCCGCCCGACGCCTCGGTGTCCCAGAAAGACTCCGTCGGTTTGTCGTAGACGGTGACGGTAATCATCTTTTCGGAACCCAATGCTTCGCGCAGAGCTTTGATCAGCTTGGGATAGGAGGTCGTATTCATGGCTGGCATGCCCTCCTTGCCGTAACTGGAGTTGCGGTCCCAAAGGTTGACGCCGTCCAATCCATACTCATAGACCACGGCTTTGATCTGGGATGCGAAATCCGCGATCTGCATATCGGAAAGATTGCAGAATCCCAACCCCTTGCCGCCGCCTTCGATACTCATGCACAACTTACGGCCTTTGTCCTGAAGCGGACTGTTATATTTCACGTAATGGTCCAGAACATAGCGCATATCCGAGCCGAGGCTGAGTTTGGCGCGTCCGGTTTCCGCTTCGTAATCGAGCCTGACGGTACGCAGGTTGATGATATTGCCAACGGTGCTGTACCATTTGACGGTCGATCCGCGGGCCAGCTTTTTCTGCATGAAATAATCATCCACCAGAAGGGGCTGGTACTGCGATGTGTTGATGTAGAAAACAAAGAACAGGTCCGAGCCGTCGTGAAGTTCATAGTCTCCCAGCTGGGGCTGACGAATCGTAATCGTATAATAAAGCACCTGCCTCTCATCGACATCGGCAGCATTTTTATCGGCGACGGATACCGGCAGCAGGTATTCTCCCGGCTCCAAACCCTCGGCCGACACCTTGATTCGTTTCGGGTCGGTTCGCAAACCCTCCTTGGCTACGGTCAGGGTTTTACCGTCCGGAAATTCACAATTCGCTTCAGGCAGCAGTTCATACTCCGTTTCATTCGCCTGATTGAAACCGTCCAAAAGCGAATTATCGACCCAAATTTCCAGCGCAAGGCCCTCGGCAGCGGGTTTGGTGATCTGATAATAGATATTATCCGTCACAAAACCGGCCCCCTGCGTGAGTAACAGATACGCCTCATTCTCGCTCGCCCTGTTACTGCGCAGCATGCCGTAGGTATTCTCAAGCCCGTCCTTGTCGGGCAGTTTGCCTCCTTCGCGTTCCACGGGGTCGGCGTCGCAGGCCGTAAGGCCCGCGAGCACCGCCGCGCAGAGCAGCGTCACTACTAATAAATTCTGTATCTTTTGCGTCTTCATAATTTACTCCTCCACTTCATTAATTTTCGGAATCTCGATGCCGTCGGGCCACTTCAGGTCGTATTTCGCCTGACCGTCGTTGCCGTAGCGCGAGTAATCCTTCACCGTATTGCCCTTGCCGTCATTGAATTTCCAGTAACCGAGCAGCGTCGGGTCGTCCTTCGGGTTCTCGACGTTGTACATGTTCTCCCAGATCTGTTCGGGAGTGCGGGCGACGGACCAGACGCGCGCCTCGGCGATCTTGCCGTTCAGCGGACGGTAGTCGTTGTACGAATAACTGATAAAGAACTGGCGGGCTTCGCTGTAGGTATCGTAGCCGAGCGTCTTGTACTGATCCTTCTTGCCCGGATCGGTCTCGTTGTCCCACAGGTCGTACAGCGCACGGCGGGCCAGATGGATGAAGTTCTTGTCGTCCAGTGCGGCCGGCCCCATCTCGGTCCCCTCGCTCTGCATTCTGCCGTTGACATAGACACGCACGACGCGGGTGTTCTGGTCGTAAGTGCAGGCGACGTGATACCAGTAGCCCTTCTGGAGGACCTTCGTGTTGTCGCGTCCGGGGAATTTGCCGAATCCGACGCCCGAACCGTCGAACTGCAGCTGTTCGCGTTCGAAATTCGTGTCGCCGATACGCAGCAGCGCATAGTCCTCCTCGCCCATCACGGTCGAAATGCTCACCGGATTGCCCTGAATGTCGGTCAGCGCGAAATCGTCGATGTAGATCAGCGCTTCGTAGGTCATGGCCCGGAGTTTATTCCACGGCATGCTGTTGTCGCCGTACTTGTCGAGCGACGGGAATTCGATCCAGTTGTCCGTAAGCTGCGCCGCGACGGTGATGGCCGAAGAGCGTTTGACGACATAATAGGCGGCCTCGGAGCCTTTCAGCACCGACATCGACGAATGGGAGATGCGCACCGGCAGCAGGTAGGTCTCGTCGATGGGCAGCGCGCCGGTCTGCTGTTCGCCTTCGCCCATCAGCCCTTTCAGGCGGAGCGTCACCACCTCCGACGCGGTCTTGCCGGCATGGATGGTCACGTTGTCGGACGACAGCTCGTAATACTTCGCGTCGAGCATTTTCCAGTCCGAACCGTAGCGGGCGTTGTAGGTCGCCACGAGCGACGGGTCCACCGTGAGCGACACCGCGACGTCCTGCCCTTCGGGATAGGCCAGCGTCGCCTGAATCGGCTTTTCGACCGTGGGCGTATTGTTGCTGAAGGTGGCCGGCTGCACCTCGTCGGTCTTCGACACGTCGAGGTACACGACATTGTCGAACTTGTGGTCATCGGCATCATAGTTATCGCAGGCCGTAAAGGCCCCCGCTGCCGCAACGCCCAGTATGAGATATTTATGTATTAATTTCATAGCGTCGGTTATTTAGAAGGATTAAGCGTCTGGATGGCCTGACGGATCATTTTGTAGTTCATGTCCGCATTGTAGTAGTCGTTGCCGATGTTGTAGGCCCCCAGTCCGCACAACGGACCGTAGGCTATCACGCGGCGCGACATCTCCTCGACGGCGGCATACTCCACGCGGTCTTCGTCCTTGAGGGGCGCTCCGGCCTCGGCCGCCAGCAGGAGTTTCGAAGCCGGAACGGCCGCGTAACCCGTGGCGTTGAGTATCTGCAACTTCACGTCGCCGACATCTTCGGTTTTCTCGGTGTCGAGGATGAAATAATCCACCTTCGCACGGTCCGCTTCGGCGACGAAGAGCGGATTGCCCTCGAAGACGAGCAGCTTGCTCTCGTCGGCCGAGAGTTTCGAGACGATCAGCGCTGCGGCCTGCACCGCTGCCGGATCGCCGGCGTTGGGAATCCCGGTGAACGAATAGCCGTCCATGCCGTTGGCGGCGACGGACGACACGACCCGGTCGAGCCATGCGCCCAGTTTCGCGGCGTCGGCGAATTCGGCGGCACGTCCGGCATAGTCCACCTGCCAGAGCACTTTCGTGCCTTTCTCGCGCATGACGGCCATATCCTCGGCATCGTAACGCGAGAAATTGTCGGCATTGGTCAGCGCCACGATATCGAGCGAATCGGGCAGGCAGCGCATGAAGTCCTTCTCGCTGGCCGCCGGTTCGGGCGAGTTGTGCAGGCGGGCGTAGACGATGAAATGCTCGCTCTTTTTATAGTCCCGCAGAGCGGCCGTATATTCCGCCCACAAGGCCGGGTCCTGCTCCCACGGTTTCTTCACGTTGTTGTCCACGGCCTCCATTTCGGTCCAGTCATTGCAGGCGGCAAGGCCGAAGAGTACGCCGAGGAGCAGGAACAAACCGGAGAAACGTATTATTCTGTGCTGTTTCATAGCGTTTAGTTGTTATAAGGTTTCACGTCCCACCATACGCGGGTGCCCATACCGTCGCCCTTGCGGCTGCCCTGCGACTCGCTGTTAAGCATCTGTACGGCATCCTGAAGATTGGCGTTGTTCTTGTCGTATTCCTCGACGGGATAAGGCAGACGGCGGGCGCCCTGAGCCAGATCCACCGTACCGCCCGACTTGTCCTCGACGGCGGGCAGCAGGCGCGGATACCCCGTGCGGCGGTGCTCGGACCACGCCTCGACGCCCAGCGGGAAGATGGCGATCCATTTCTGGGTGATGATACGCTCCAGATTGCGCTCTTTGATGGCCGCCTTGTCGGCGCCTTCGGCGGAATCGTCCTCCCATGCGATGGTGATCGAACTCAGGGCGGTCGCGCTGTAATTGCCCAGCGGATCGTTATAGGCCGCAGGTTTTCTGGTCTTGTCAGCGATATAGGCATCGGCGTCCTTGGCGCCCTTGTCCTCGAACGAGAGGCGGATCGCCTGCTCGTAGAGCGCCTTGGCGGCATCCTTCGTTCCCCAGCGCAGCTCGTATTCGGCCTTGAGGAAAGCCACCTCCGCCGCGTTGATCCACAGGTAAGGCGTCGAACTGGTAACGATCATGTTCGAATACTTGGCCTGCGCCTGCGATTTGCTCGTGACGTCGATGCCGATACGGATGCCCACGTAATCGCCCTTGTCGTTGGGCAGGAACATCTTTTCGAGACGCGGGTCTTCGTAGCCGGTCATGTAGCAGAGAATGTCGGCGCCGACGCGGTGGTCGCCCCAGTCGTTGTAGATCAGCGTCGTGCGGTTCTCGGCGGCGTGCATGGCCGCGTTGTCGGCATTGGCCGTGATGACGCCTGCGGCGATGGCTTCGGCAGCCTTCGTCCGGGCGACGTCGGGCTTCACTTCGCTAAGGCGCATCGCCATGCGCAGCTTGAGCGAATTGGCATATTTGAGCCACTGGGCGATATTGCCGCCGTAGACCCGGTCGTAGCGGCTGAAAGCCTCGGCCGGAAGCGTCGTATTGGCGGCGAAGGCGGCGATCGCCTCGTCCAGCTCCCCGAACATCTTCATATAGACCTCCTCCTGCTTGTCGTACTTCACCGTAATCGACTCGTTGGTTTCGAGGTTCGAATAGGGAATAGGCCCGTAGGAGTCGGTGACGCGGTGCATGATCGCCACGCGCAACAGTTTGGCGAAAGCGACGGCCACCTCGTCGTCCGTACCGGTGACGATGCCGCGCCACGGCGTGTAAGTCTCGGTAATCACGTTGGCGAACGGCCATTTGCGCCAGTCGGCCGAAGGATTGAAGGTCTCGAACTTCGTGAGCCAGCTGTCTACCGTCGCTCCGATATAGCCGCCGAACGGACCGCCCGACAGGCTTTCGTTGAACTGGTACATATGCTCCTGCACGGGAACCACGAGTCCCTGCAGCGACTGGAATTTCGTGCCGATCTTGTAGTTCAGGGCATCCATCTGCCCGTCGGTCACCTCGTTCGGATTGCGATTCATGTTCTCGAAATCGCCCGTACACGAAATGCTGAGCAGCACTACCGAAAGCAGCAGTAGCTGCATGTATGCATTTATCTTTTTCATGCTGTTCATGGTTTAGAATTCAAATTTCACGTTGAAACCCAGACTGCGCAGCGACGGCATCATGAAGTAGTCGATGCCCTGATAGCTCAGCCCCGTCGAAGCCACGGCTTCGGGGTCGAAAGGAGCCTTGCAGTAGATCATCCACAGGTTGCGGCCCACGAACGAGACGGTGAGTACCATCTTGTTGCGGAACCATTTGCGCGGCAGCGTGTAGCCCAGCGACAGCTCCTGCAGGCGGAAGTTCGTGGCCGAATAGGTGTAGTACTGCGGAAGTCCCGACTGCGAACCGATAGCCTGATACCATTTTTGGGCATCGACCATCTCACGGCCGTTGATCAGCACGCCGCCCGCATCGCGCGCGGCTGCCGAAACTTCCGAGACGCCGTACAGGTCCATGTTGGCCTGCGTAGCCGAGTAGCAGATGCCGCCGATGCGTCCCGTGAACAGCAGGCCGAGGTTGATCCCCTTGTAGCGGAAGTCGTTGCGCCATGCGAGGTTCTCGCTCGGAAAAACGGAGCCGAGATAGATTTGCTCGCCCTCGTCGGTGAGAAGCAGGTTGCCCGCCTTATCGACCTCGACATAACCGTTGTCGTTGAATTTCAGGTCCGAAGTGGTATAGAGGTCGCCCAGCGTGCCGCCCTGCTTGAGGATGTATTTGGCCTTGCCCAGCCCCTTGATGTCGAGTTCCGAAAGATTCAGCGGCTGGCCCGTAACGGGATTCAGCGCACCGGAAGCCAAGTCGACGATCTCGTTCTTGTTCCACGAGAAGGTAAAGTTCGACGACCAGCCGAAATCGCGCCACTGGTTCGAATAGCCGAGCGACAGCTCGACGCCGGTATTGCGGACATGCCCCGTCTGGAGGTAGATGGTCGTATAGGACGACGACGGCGGAAGCGCCGGGTCGAACGTCTGGTTCTTCGTATCGGCGGAATACCACGACGCCGAAAGGCTGATGTTCTTCCACAGACGGGCGTCGATACCCACCTCATAGGTGATGGTCCGTTCGGGTTTCAGGTCGCCGATCGGATAGTGCGTCTTATCCTTCCATATCTTGCCGGTAGCATCGTACTCGTAGGTCGGCGTGGTCAGGAAACGCGGGAACGGCAGGCCGACCGAGGCGATCGAACCGCGGAGCTTGAGGTAGGAGAAGGCGTTGCCCAAATCCCATGTCGAGGAGGGAACCCACGAAAGGCCGACCGAAGGGTAGAAAAACGACTTGGAGGGCGACCCGGCGATCTGCGAAGCCCAGTCGTTGCGGCCCGTCGCGGTCAGGTAGAGCATCTGTTTCCACCCCACTTCGACCGATGCGAAGACCGACTGCGTCTGGTCGTGCCAGCCGACCTTCTCGGCGCGCTTCTTCGTGTCGTCGAGGTCGAATACGTTGAAGATATTGGGAAGGCCGTTCTCCTGAATCGGACCGCGGTACGAAAGTTCGTCGGTCTTGATGTTGTTGAGCGAAGCGCCGACGTTGGCCGTGAGCGACCAATCGTCGCCGAAAGTCTTGTTGATGTTCAGCATCACGTCGGCATAGGTCTGCGTATCGTAGGCACGGGCTTCGGTATAGTGGCCGTTCTTGCCGCCGTCGGTGATGGTCGTGTTGGACGAGGCGTAAAGTTTCTGCGTATAGAGCGAATTGGAGTTGTCGAGACGCACGCGTCCCGAAACGCTCAGCCACGGCAGGATGTCGTAGCTGGCCGAGAACGACAGCATGTAGCGCTTCTTGTCGGTATTGCGCAGGTTGCGGTAGGCGATCCAGTAGGGATTCTGCATGCGCAGGTCGCCGCCCTCCATGTCCGCCGACCAGAACTGCTCCATGAGTTTGGTGCCGGGATTATAGCGTTCGAATTTCTTGTAAATCGCGAAATTCTCGCCGCGCGGGAAGAGATAGGCCGGGACCAGCGGGTTCGAATATACGCCCTGATTGGTCATGTTCTGGTCTTTCTGATAGATATAGCTGGCGCTGGCGTCGAGCCGCAGTTTATCTTTCAGGAAGTAAGAGGTGTTGCGGAAAGTAAAGTTGTAGCGATCGTATTCGTTGTTGGGAATGATGCCGTCGGAATTGACCGATGCGGCGGAAAAATAGGTCTGGTTCTTGTCCGTACCGCCGGAAACGGTCACGGCGTTGGTGTACACGTGTCCCGTTTCGAAGAAGTCGGCGGGCGTATAGCCGTAGCGGGCCGCGGGCAGGAGCTTCTGGCCCCAGCTGTAAATGCCCGAACCGCTCCTCACGCCGTTCGAACCCGTGCCGTAACGGTTCTGAAACTCCGGCTGCACGAAAGGATCGAGGAATTCGGTATTGCTCGAAAGCGTCACTTTGAGCGCGCCGGCCTTGCCCTTTTTCGTCGTGATCATGATGGCGCCGTTGGCGGCGTTCGAACCGTAAAGGGCCGCAGCGGCGGCACCCGTGAGCACCGACATCGACTCGATATCCTCCGGGTTGATGTCCGCGATGGATTCCGAGGCGCCGCGCGAATCGAACTCCGTACCTCCGCCTCCGCCGAAGTTATACATCGGGATTCCGTCGATGACATAGAGCGCATTGGACGACTGGCTGATGGACTTGTTGCCGCGGAGAATCACCTTCGACGCGCCGCCGACGCCCGAAGAGGAGGCGTTGATCGTAACGCCCGCGACCTTGCCCGTCAGCGAATTGATGAAGTTGGCGTCCTTGACCGTGGTGATGTCCTCGGCCTTGACCTGCTGGACGTTGTAACTCAGGGCCTTTTCCTGACGCTTGATGCCGAGGGCAGTGACAACGACGCCCTCGATTTCGGAAGCCGCTTCGTGAAGCGTGACGTCGAAGGAAGTCCGGTTGCCGACGGAAATCATGACGGGTTCGTACCCCAGAAAATTAACCTCCAGCTGGGCCGTAGCCGCGGGGGGGGGTATCTGAAGCGAGAAAGTTCCGTCCATGTCCGTACTCGTGCCGACGGTCGTGCCTTTGACCACGACGGACGCCCCGATGACGGGAACGCCGTTGACGTCGCTAACCTTTCCCGTCACGGCGACGGGTTTTTCCGCGGCTTTCTCGGCAAGAATGATGTACGTGCCGTCGATCTTATACGTAATATCCGTATTTTTGAGCACGTAGTCCAATACTTCCTGAATCGTTTTCTGCGTCAGATTGACTGAGAGCTTTTTACCGGTATCGACACCTTTGTTGATAAAAAGATAGCGAGTTTGTTTTTCAATCTCTTTCATAACCTGCGACATGGGCACGTCGGACAGATTCAGGGTTATGCGCGCATTCTGCGCCTGAGCGGTTAAGACACTCGCGCTCAGAGAGATTGCCAATACGAACCCAAACAGTCTTCGAAAGGTTTTGAAGAATACTGTTTTATTCATACTTTTGTAAAGTTTAAGATAATAGGTTAATGGGTGCAAGAATCATTTAATCTGTTATCTTCGCCTGCGGAGGTCCAGTCCGCAGGCTTTTTTTATCGGTCAAATGATTCGGATCGTCAAGTCGTCAGTTGTTTTTCATGCGCATATCTTACCGGGGTTTTAGGTTAAACAATAACAGGCGGAGGATCAGCGGATCGTCACCACATTGGTCTCCTCATCCTTCTCGAAGGAAAAATCGGCGGCGTACTGCAAGATGTGGAGGGCATTCTCGATGCCGTCGTTCACACGAATCTTACCGCTGATTTTTCCGATGTCGGGAATCGAATTCCGGGCGATGACGATCTTGACGTCGAACACCTGCTCGAACTTGGCCATCAGTTCATCGAACGGAAGTCCGCTGATGCGCACCAGACCTTCGGTCCAGCAGAGCGCCTCCGGATCCCTGATCGTCTCGACGAACAGGCGGCCGTTCGAAAGATTCACAATATCATCGGGTTTCATAACGATCTCCTGCCTGCGCGGATCGAGCAGGTTGGTAACTTTGATCCGGCCCTGCAGCAATGCCGCCGAAAACCGGTCGTAGGTCTCGTCCGCTATTACGTTGAATTTCGTTCCGAGCACGTTGATCTTGGTCGCAAAGGTCTCGACCTCGAAGGGGCATTCGGCATCGTGACGCACGTCGAACAGCGCCTCGCCCGAAAGTTTCACGCTGCGGAGATTCTTTTTGAATACGACCGGATATTCGATCCGGGCGCCCGAATTCAGCCAGACGCGGGAACCGTCGGGCAGGGTGATTTCGATGCGCTGGCCGTTGGGAACGTGCACCGCGGTCAGCCGATCGGAAATAGCTTCGTACGTACGCTGGTGGGCGACGTACCCGCCCGCAAAGACGAGCAGCAGCACGGCGGCCGCACGCATGGCAAAGATCCACACCTTGCGCCACGGAATGACTATTCCGCGCGGCCGGAGCGCTCCGGCCCTCGCGTCGTTTCCGTACAACTCCATCCCCTCGAATACGAAGCGGACGATGTCCAGTTCCTTCTGGTTGGCAACCGGATCGGCTTCCAGCCACTCCGCGACCTGCAAGTCCTCCTGCGGCGTGGTATCGCCTTTAAGATACCTGTATAAAATTTCCTGATTCACGTTATTTTCTGTTTCCGTCTCTATAGTATAAAACAGTCGGGCGCGACGGCTTTACAGGCATTTTTGCGATTTTTCAGCAAATAAATTTATTTATTAAATTCGGCAAAATATTTATTAAATCACATCCCTGAAAATCAATCGGATATCCGTAATGAACAAGCTCCGCCCGCCCGACTTTCCGGGAAGGAATCTCCCCGGACGCATCCGCCGCGGCATTCCGCAAAAAATCCGCACCGGAATCGGCATTCCCGAAAAATTGCCTATATTTGCAGACACAATATCACACGAGTCCGGCTCCGCAGCCGGAGGTCCGGACTTCGGGTTTCATACAGGCTGTAACGAAAAAGGCGCCCCGCCGGCACCTTTCATGATTTATTGCAGAAGTTCGAAATGAAACCGACCGACCCGACACCCCCTCCGCGACAAAGTGCATCACTCATCAGACGAATATGACCACCGCACGATAGTTGCGCTTTTTCCGAAAAATGCTAACTTTGACCTCAACCTACCCGGCATAAAAGATGGATAGACAAACACCCGTACTGACTTCGGACGAATTCGGAAAGTTCTTTTCCGAATACAAAAACCGTTTTGTCAGCATCGCATACGGGTACGTACACGATACGGATATCGCGAAGGATATCGTAACGGACAGTTTCATGTATCTTTGGGAACACCGGGAGCAGGTGAATATGGCCGAAAACATCAAGGGATACATCTACTTTTGCGTGAGAACCCGATGCGCCAACCACATCAAAGAGCAGGAGGTGCTCCGCAGGGCCAAAAACGAGATCACCAAAGACGCCTACTGGAAGCTGCAATCCAGCCTGAACTCCCTGAGCAGCGACGAGCTTTCCAAAAAACTCTTCCAGTCGGAAATCATCGAACTGTTCAGCCGGGAACTCGCCAAAATGCCGGAGCTGACACGGGCCGTCTATCAGGCGAGCCGTCAGGAGGGACTCACCTATCAGCAGATAGCCGAACGATACAACATCTCGACCCGGCAGGTGGCATCCGAGATGCAGCGGGCCTATGCGCAGCTCCGCGTTCCCCTGAAAGACTATCTGCCCGTAATCGGACTCCTGTTCGCCATGCTCTCGAAATAGCCGGAGCGCATCCGAATTTCAGGGCTGCCTTCGCCGGGCAGGCTGTCCGGGCGGCGTATCCAGACTGCCCGCACGAAAACTCTCCGACGACACCCCATGAAACGGCAAAAAAGGGAGACCGGTCAAGTCTCCCTTTCAATCAGCTGCCGCTGCGGCGCGCTCAGATCAGCGTTTCGAGAATCTGCACGGCATTGAGCGCCGCGCCCTTCTTGATCTGGTCGCTGACGCACCAGAACGTCAGTCCGTTTTCGCAGGTCAGGTCGCGGCGGATGCGGCCCACGTAGACGGGGTCCTTGCCCGCGATGAAGAGCGGCATCGGATAGACTTTGTCCGCAGGCTGGTCCATCAGCACGACGCCCTTTGCCTTGGCAAAGGCCTCACGGGCCTCGGCGACCGACACGGGACGCTCCGTTTCGAGCCAGATGCTCTCCGAATGGGCGCGCATCACCGGCACACGCACGCAAGTCGCCGACACGGCGATATCCGAATGCATGATCTTGCGCGTCTCGTGGAACATCTTCATCTCCTCCTTCGTATAGTCGTTGTCCGTAAAGACGTCGATATGGGGAATCACGTTGTAAGCCAGCTGAAAGGCGAATTTATTGACGGTCGGCTCCTTGCCCGCGCCCAGCTCGGCGTACTGCTCCACCAGTTCGTCCATCGCCGCGGCTCCGGCGCCGCTGGCGGACTGGTAGGTCGAGACATGCACGCGGCGGATGTGCGACACCTGCTCGATCGCCTTCAGTGCCACGACCATCTGGATCGTCGTGCAGTTGGGGTTGGCGATAATGCGACGCGGAGCGTTCTTCGCATCTTCGGGATTGACCTCCGGCACCACCAGCGGCACCTCGGCATCCATGCGGAAGGCGCTCGAATTGTCGATCATGACCGCGCCGTGTCTGGTGATCGTCTCCGCGAATTCGCGCGAAGTTCCGGCTCCGGCCGAAGTGAGGGCGAAATCCACCCCCTTGAAGTCGTCGTTATGCTGCAACAGTTTGACAGTTATATCCTTTCCGCGGAATTTATAGACACGGCCCGCGCTGCGCTGCGAACCGAACAGCAGCAATTCGCCGATCGGCAGGTCGCGCTGCTCCAAAATCCTCAGAAATTCTTGGCCCACAGCACCGCTGGCGCCCACAATCGCAATCTTCATCTCGATAAAGTTAAAAAATGATCATCGTTTCCGCTCGGACGGACCGTACACGGAAGCTTCGGGACAAATATAGCGATTTCGGCGCGAACGACAAAAAAATCGGCCGGCACAGCGGCCGGCCGACTCTGTTCAGTCGAAGAAATTGTCGTCGTCCGCATCCGGGACACGCCCCTCAGGATCGGTCTCCTCGTCGCAGTCGTAGCGCGGCATCATCGCCGGGCGGATAAACTGGTCGTTGCGGCTCAGGCCGAGACGGCCGTCGTCGTAGACCCGTTTCATGAAGTCGCCCACGATCGGCAACGCCATCACCTGTCTCTTATACACATCTCCGAGCCCACGAGACGG
>ENA-OXEG01000241-OXEG01000241.1-human-gut-metagenome-genome-assembly--contig:-NODE-241-length-37291-cov-9.859410_pt1 | contig 37291 bp, 29 predicted proteins | sample MGYA00249355_ERZ652243 | MGnify/ENA primary metagenome ERZ652243 (study PRJEB26925, sample SAMN05826944) | human gut metagenome | biome: ENVO:2100002; feature: ENVO:00000062; material: ENVO:00002003... | reverse complement strand
CGAGATGTAGCTCCGTCTCGTGGGCTCGGAGATGTGTATAAGAGACAGTTTTTTTCATGGTATGCTATGAATCTGAGTTTACAAAGGTATAAATTTGTTTTATAATGCCATGATAAAAGATTATTTATGTAACTTTGCCGCTTAAATAAAATTACCGATGAGCGTAGAGATAAGAGAAGTTACCAGTAAGAAGGAGCTTAAGAAGTTTGTCAAGTTCAATATCGAATTATACAAGGGTAATCCCTATCACGTACCGGGTTTAATAGAGGAAGAGATGATGACGCTGGATAAGAAGAAAAATCCGGCGTTCGAGGTGTGCGACGCTATTTACTTCCTTGCCTATAAGGACGGGAAGGTGGTAGGCCGTATCGCCGGTATGGTGAATCGCCCGAGTAACGAGGCTTGGGGACAGAAACGTGCCCGCTTTGGTTTCGTAGATTTTATTGATGATGACGAGGTGGTTGATGCCCTTTTTGGCGCTGTCGAGAAATGGGCCCGCGAACAAGGCATGGAGGAGATCCACGGTCCGATGGGCTTTACCGATATGGATCACGAGGGTATGTTGATCGAGGGTTTCGATCAGATCGGTACGATGGCTACAATTTATAATTATCCCTATTACCCCAAGCAAGTGGAGCGTATCGGATACGGAAAGGATCAAGATTGGCATGAATTTAAGATCTATATACCGGATGGCGTTCCCGAGAAGCATTTGCGTATCGGCGAGATCGTGAAGAAGAAATACGGATTGAAGGTGCTGAAGTTCAAGAACGCTAAGGAGATTATGCCTTACGCCCGTCCGGTATTCCATACATTGAATGCGGCTTTCGCTCCCTTGTATGGTTTCGCGCAATTGACCGAGAAGCAGATCGATTATTATATCAATATGTATATCCCTATGCTGCGTTATGATTTGGTAACGCTGATCGTAAGGGAAGAGGATAATGCGGTGGTTGGCTTTGGCATCTCCCTGCCCAACCTTTCGAGAGCCTTGCAAAAGGCTCGTGGGCATATGTTACCCTTCGGGTGGATTCATTTGCTGAAAGCGTTGAAGAGCAAACCGAAAGTAATCGACCTGTATTTGACAGGAGTCTTGCCGGAATATCAAAGTAAAGGCGTGAACGCTTTATTATTTAATGACTTGATTCCGGTCTATAAGCGTATCGGTGCCGTTTACGCCGAGAGTAACCCGGAGCTGGAAACGAATAGCGCCGTACAAGCGCAATGGGATTATTTCAAGCGAGAGCATCATAAATCAAGAAGAGCGTATATTAAAAAGTTATAAGAGATATGGATGAGCTGAATTCAACGATACAACAACCTACGGAATATAACGATGATGACATCAAGACACTGGACTGGATGGAGCATATCCGCCGGCGTCCCGGTATGTATATCGGAAAACTGGGGGACGGTAGCTATGCCGATGATGGTATCTATGTGTTGTTGAAGGAGGTGCTGGATAACTCTATCGACGAGTACATGATGGGGTACGGCAAAAGTATCGAGGTGACTATCGAGGAAGGTACGGTAGCCGTGCGGGATTATGGCCGTGGTGTCCCTCTGGGTAAGGTCGTGGATGTGTCTAGCAAGATGAATACCGGCGCTAAATACGATAGCAAGGCGTTTAAGAAATCCGTGGGTTTGAATGGTGTGGGTATCAAGGCGGTGAATGCCTTGAGTAGTTATTTCTTGATAACCAGCTACCGTGACGGAGAGTGTAAGCGGGTGGAATATAGTAAGGCGATCGTCACGGAGGAATCGGATATCCAACCGACCGGGGAGGCGAACGGTACGCAGGTATTCTTTGTCCCGGACCGGGAGATCTTTAAGGATTATCATTATAAGGACGAGTTTATCGAGGGGCTATTAAAGAACTATGTCTTCTTGAACTCGGGACTTTCCATTATTTACAACGGCAAGCGTTTCTATTCCCGCAATGGTCTGGTGGATTTGTTGAACGAGAATATGACCACCGAGCCTCTTTACCCGATCATCCACCTGAAAGGGGAGGATATAGAGGTGGTTATCACGCATAGCAACCAATATGGAGAGGAATATTATTCGTTCGTGAACGGCCAGCATACCACCCAAGGCGGTACGCACCTTTCCGCTTTCAAGGAGTCTGTAGGCCGTGTCATCAAGGAATATTACAATAAGAATTTCGAGTATTCGGATATTCGTGCGGGTATCGTGGCCGCTATCAGCATAAAAGTGGAGGAGCCTGTATTCGAGAGCCAGACAAAGACCAAGCTCGGCTCGAAAGATATAGGACCGGACGGCCCTACGGTAGCGAAGTTTATCGGTGATTTCATCAAGAATGACCTGGATAACTATTTGCATAAGAATATGGAGACTTCGGAGCTTTTACTGAAGAAGATCTTGGAGTCCGAGAAAGAGCGCAAGGCGATCGCCGGTGTTACGAAGCTGGCCCGCGAGCGTGCGAAGAAAGCGAATTTACATAATAAGAAACTAAGGGATTGCCGGATTCACCTGACCGATTCGAAAGGGGATTTGCTAGAGGAAAGCAGTATCTTTATCACGGAGGGTGACTCGGCTAGCGGTTCTATCACGAAGAGCCGTAACCCGAATTACCAAGCTGTATTTAGTTTGAGGGGTAAGCCTTTGAATAGTTATGGCTTGACAAAGAAGATCGTTTACGAGAACGAGGAGTTTAACTTGCTTCAAGCGGCCTTGAATATTGAGGATGGCTTGGAAGGTTTGCGGTATAATAAGGTGATTATCGCGACAGATGCCGACGTGGACGGGATGCATATCCGTTTATTGTTGATTACCTTCTTCTTGCAATTCTTCCCCGATTTGATTAAGCGTAATCATGTTTATATCTTGCAAACCCCATTATTCCGGGTACGTAACCGGCAGAAGACGTGGTATTGTTATTCAGAGGAGGAACGCTTGGCTGCCATAGCCGCTGCCGGGAAGAATCCGGAGATCACCCGATTCAAAGGTCTGGGAGAGATCTCTCCCGATGAGTTCAAGCATTTTATCGGCAAGGATATACGCCTTGATCCGGTGACAATGAAGAAAGAGGACCTCGTGAAAGATATGCTCGAGTTCTATATGGGGAAGAATACCATGGAGCGACAGAACTTTATTATCGATAACTTAGTGGTTGAAGAAGATGTCATCAATTGAAAATAAACGTATCGCACTTTTTCCCGGTACCTTCGATCCTTTTACGATCGGGCATCAATCCTTGGTAAGGCGTGGGTTGGAACTGGTGGACGAGATCGTGATCTCGATCGGTATCAACGATAAGAAGCTTACCTATTTCTCCTTGGAGAAGCGGATGGAAGCGATCTGGAATCTATACAAGGATAATCCAAGGGTGAAAGTCATGTCATATAATCAATTGACGGTGGATTTCGCTAAAGAGGTCGGAGCCGGCTTTATCTTAAGAGGAATCCGTACGGTCAATGATTTCGAATACGAGAAGACGATTGCGGACGTGAATCGTAAGTTGACGGGTATCGAGACTTTTATCTTGTTTACGGAACCGGAGCATACGCATATTAGCTCAAGCATTGTCCGTGAGTTGTTACGCTACGGCAAAGACATTTCCCAATTCGTCCCTAAAGAGACGAGATTGTATTGAAAATTATGAAACGAATATATCTGATGAAAAGAATCGTCTTATCCCTGCTGATCGTCCTAGGTGTGTTTACCGGAGCGACAGCGCAAAAAGCGAATATGGATGCCCGGAAGCTCCAATTGGCTTTATTCGCCATCTCTAATCTATATGTCGACTCTACTAGCGAGACGAAGTTGGTGGAAGACGCTATAGTCGGCATGTTGGATAAGCTAGACCCTCATTCCAATTATATGGACCCGGAGGAGACGAAAGAGATGACCGAGCCTTTACAAGGCAATTTCGATGGTATCGGCATACAGTTCAATATGTTGACGGATACGCTTTACGTGATTCAGGTAATCCCCGGAGGTCCCTCTGAGAAGGTGGGGTTGATGGCGGGCGACCGTATTATCCAAGTAGACGATACCTTGATCGCCGGCGTGAAGATGAAGACTACCGATATCATGAAGAAACTACGCGGACCGAAAGGTACCGAGGTGCGTGTGAAAGTAAAGCGAGGCAAGTCGCCGGAATTGATGGATTTCAAGATCGTTCGCGGTAAGATTCCCGTGTATAGTCTGGATGCCGCTTATATGGCGGATAAGAATACCGGTTATATTAAGTTGAACCGTTTCGCCGCTTCTTCCGCCGATGAATTCAGGGAGGCGTTGGAGAAGCTCCGGAAACAGGGCATGAAGAACTTGATTCTGGATTTGCAGGGAAATGGTGGGGGATATTTGAATATCGCCATAGAGTTAGCGGATGAGTTCTTGGATAAAAACCGGTTGATCGTTTATACGAAAGGGAGTAAGCAACCTCGTGAGGAGGCGAACTCTACCGCTCGTGGACAATTCCAAGAGGGACGTTTGGTCGTTCTGGTGGACGAGTCCTCGGCTTCGGCCAGCGAGATCGTCTCCGGCGCTATTCAAGATTGGGACCGTGGAGTGATCGTAGGTCGCCGTACCTTTGGTAAAGGTTTGGTACAGAAACCGATTCCCCTGCCGGATGGTTCCATGATTCGTTTGACGGTTTCCCGTTACTATACACCCACCGGACGTTGTATACAAAAGCCTTACGAGAACGGGAAGATGGAGGAGTACCACCATGATCTGATCGACCGTTATAACCGGGGGGAGTTGATGAGTGCCGATAGCATTCATTTCCCGGATTCAATGAAGTATAACACCTTGGTTACCGAGCGTACCGTATATGGAGGTGGAGGTATTATGCCGGACGTGTTCATCCCGGTAGATACGACTCGCTATACGGATTATCACCGGAAACTGGTAGCTTCCGGTTTAGTCAATCGGGTGTCCATGAATTATCTGGATCGTAATCGGAACCAGATGATGGCTAAATATCCGAAATTCCAGCAGTATAAGCAAGGTTTCGTGGTCGGAGAGGATATCATGGAGGAGCTTCTTAAGATGGCCGGCGATGAGAAGATTGAGTTTGAGGAAGAGCAATATAATCGTTCGAAGCCGTTGATCATGCTTCAGATCAAGGCGCTTATCGCACGGGATCTCTATGATATGGCGCAGTACTTCCAGATTATCAATGATGATAATCCAAGTTACCAGAAAGCGCTTCAGATTATTAATAATAAAGAAACTTACAATAGGCTTTTAGGACGTTAGCCAACGTAAACAGATAAGGGTATGTATTGGACGCTTTTTCTGACATTCGTGAAAATCGGTATGTTTACCATCGGAGGTGGATACGCCATGTTGCCGCTTATCCAGCGGGATGTGGTGGACCGGGGGTGGATGACGAAAGAGGACTTTATCGACGTTTTCTCCGTGGCCCAATCGTTGCCGGGTATTTTCGCCGTGAATATAGCGATCTTCGTGGGTTATAAACTGAAGAAGACATGGGGCGGTTTTGTTTGTGCCTTGGGTACGATTCTCCCTTCTTTTGTAATCATGCTCTTGATCGCGTTATTCTTTACGCAGGTAAAGGATAATGTATGGGTGGAGAAGGCGTTTATGGGATTGCGTCCGGCGGTGGTCGCCTTGATCGCCGTGCCTTGTCTGACAACCGCACGCTCTATCAAGTTGAGTTACGTGCAAATGATCATACCTGTCGGGGCGGCATTGCTGATCTGGATGGGTGGGGTGTCTCCCGCTTGGATTATCTTGGCGGCTATAGCCGGAGGTTTGGTGTATGGTTTAAATAAGAAGGGCTGATATGATTTGGTTGCAATTATTATATGTATATCTGAAGATCGGTATATTGGGCTTTGGTGGCGGGTATGCGATGTTATCCTTGATACAAGCCGACGTGGTGGACCGCTATGGTTGGATTTCCTTGCAGGAGTTTACCGATATTGTCGCTATCTCTCAAATGACACCCGGGCCGATCGGTATCAATAGCGCCACCTATATAGGGTATACGGCGGTGCATAATGCGGGGTATTCGGAGACGATGAGTATCCTAGGGTCTTGCCTGACGACATTCGCGGTATGTCTGCCCTCTTTCATATTGGTTCTCTTGATCTCTTATTTCTTCGCTAAGTTCCGGAATAATAAATATGTAGAGGCGGCTTTCCTTGGATTGCGCCCGGCTACGGTCGGTTTGATCGCCGCCGCCGCCTTGCTATTAATGAATAAAGAGAACTTCATCGATTATAAAAGCTTCTTGATCTTTGGCGCCGCTTTCATCCTAACATGGAAATTCAAGGTACATCCTATCTTGATGATCATCTTGGCGGGTATCGCGGGTATTATTTTATATTGGTAATCCCGATGTCGATGGAATTGCCCGTTTAATCGGTGAAAACAGCCCCTTTTTCTAGTCTGGTTGCCCATGTTTTTAAGGTAATATAGTTTTGCTTTCGTAAAAAGATAGAAAACGAAGGCAATATGAAACAATACGCTTTATTATTCGCATGTCTGTTCTTCCTCTGTGTGGGGAGTAAGGCACAAGAGCAACCTACCCGATGGACTTTGCGCGCTTGCTTGGATTACGCTTTGGAGCATAATATCCAAGTAAAGAAAAGCAAGGTGTCGCATCTTTCCGGTATAGAGGATACGAAGCAGGCGAAAGCACAGCTTTTCCCTTCCCTTTCGGCTTCGGTTACCCAAGGATTCGTGAATTATCCTTCGAGCGACGCCGCTACGAATAATAGCTATAGCGGTAATTATGCGCTGAACGCTAAATGGACGCTTTTTGATGGAGGGCAACGTGTACAGGCGATCAAGCAACAGGAAATACAAAATACCGTCGATGAGCTGGGTATCGAGCAAAACGAGGATGATATCCAAATCTCCTTGATACAGACCTATATGCAGGTACTATATGCGATGGAGTCCGTTCGTATCAACCAAAATACGGTCGAGGTATCTACGGCGCAACGGGATCGTGCGGTGGAGTTGCTACGTGCCGGTTCGATCTCGAAAGTGGATTTGGCTCAGTTGGAAAGCCAGTTAAGCACCGATAAATATCAATTGGTCGTAGCCCAGACGAATCTAGACAATTATAAGTTGCAATTGAAGCAATTACTAGAACTGGATATAACCGAAGAGATCGAATTGGTGATGCCAGAGCTTACGGAGAAAGATATCTTAACCCCGCTTCCGAGCAAGCAAACGATTTACAATACCTCTCTGGCCGTGATGCCGCAAATAAAGAGCAGTGAGCTGGCCGTGGACATCGCCGAGCTGGAGAAGAAAAAGGCGAAAGGTGCTTTCCTTCCTTCGCTCTCCATGAACGCCGGGCTGGGTACCGGCCATCTTTCCGGAACGGATTACGCTTTCGGTAGCCAGGTCTGGAATAGTTTCAACGAGAGTGTCGGATTGACGATCAGCATCCCTATCTTCAGTAACCGCCAGTATAAGACGGCCTATAACAAGGCGAAATATGCGATTACCACCAGCCAGTTGGAGTTGCTGAATGCCCAAAAGCAATTGCTGCAAACCGTGGAGGGGATCTATCTGGACGCTACCTCGTCGCAGACCCAATATACCTCGGCTACCGAACGCTTGAGTTACGTGAAAGAAAGCTATAACTTGATCGATGAGCAATTCAGCCTCGGTATGAAAAATACGCTTGAGCTATTGACGGAGAAGAACAATTATCTGACCGCCCAGCAAGAGCAGCTACAAGCGAAATACATGGCCTTGATGAGCGTTCAGTTGCTGAATGTTTATCAGAAGAAGTCGGTTGCGGAGAATTATTAACCCACTAATGGATATATTTACTCCACTCTCTTTTTTCAAGGTTACCCTGCGACGGAGGTCGCGGGGGCCTTTTGAACAAGAATACAACGTAAAACAGAAATAAAACGAATCAGAATATGGACAAGAAGAAACTAATCATGGGCGGTGTTGCCGTTATCCTTATAGCGGGGGGCGTGTTCCTTTTCACGGGCAAATCCTCGAAAGGCGGGATCAAGCTGGAGACCGCTAAAGTAGGGCGCAGCACGATCACGAATACGGTTACGGCCACCGGTACGGTAGAGCCCGTTACCGAGGTTGAGGTAGGTACGCAGGTCTCCGGTATCATCGATAAGTTGTACGCTGATTATAACGACGTGGTGAAAGCCGGCCAACTGATCGCCGAGATGGATAAGATCAACCTCCAAGCCGAACTTCGTTCCGCCGAGGCGCAATTGGCGAGCAGCAAGACGGAGTTCGAGTATCAACAGAAGAACTACGCACGTAGCAAGGTGCTTCACGAGAAACAATTGATTAGCGATACGGATTATGAGACGGCTACCTATAATTATGAGAAGGCGAAGGCCGCTTACGACCAGAGTCAGGCCTCCATGGTAAAAGTAAACCGTAATCTGGAATATGCCACGATCACGAGCCCTATAGACGGAGTGGTTATCAACCGGGCCGTTGAGGAAGGGCAGACCGTTGCCGCCGGCTTCGAGACCCCGACGCTGTTTACCATTGCCGCCGACTTGACGAAGATGCAGGTAATAGCGGATGTGGATGAGGCGGATATAGGTAATGTGGAGGAAGGCCAACGGGTTAGTTTTACGGTGGATGCCTATCCGAACGATCAATTCGAGGGCGTGGTTCGCCAGATTCGTTTAGGGGACAGCGAAAGCACTTCCAGCGCTTCTTCCAGTACTTCTTCTTCTACGGTCGTTACCTACGAGGTAGTGATTACGGCAGATAATCCGGACTTGAAACTGAAACCTCGCTTGACGGCAAATGTCACAATTTATACGTTGGAACGTGCGAATATCCTGACCTTGCCGAACAAGGCACTTCGTTTTATCCCCGAGCCCGCCATCATGGAATCGTTGGGTATGACCGTGACAGATCCGAATGCGGAGGTACAACCCGGAAAACGCTTGGTTTGGTCCCGCCAAGGAAATACCTTGAGCCCGAGGCAGATTACGGTCGGAACCAGCAACAACAGCGTGACCGAAGTAACCGAGGGCTTGAGCGAGGGCGATGAGGTAGCCGTAGATTTAGCGAGCGCCGCCAACATACCGGAAGTAGGTGCAGGAGCGGAGCGTAGCCCTTTCATGCCGGGCCCTCCGGGAAGCAACAAAAATAAGAGATAGTTTGCGTCATGAAAGAAATTATCAGATTAGACAATATAAAACGAGACTTCCACGTAGGCGACGAGACCGTCCATGCCCTGCGAGGCGTGTCGTTCACGATTCACGAGGGGGAGTTCGTTACGATCATGGGAACCTCCGGCTCCGGAAAGAGTACGTTGCTGAACACGCTGGGTTGCCTTGATACTCCTACGAGCGGGGAGTATTACTTAGACGGAGTATCCGTGCGCACCATGAACAAGCGGCAGCGAGCGACCCTCCGGAATCGCAAGATCGGATTCGTTTTTCAAAATTATAATCTGTTGCCGAAGACGACAGCGGTAGAGAACGTAGAGCTTCCTCTCATGTACAATCCTACTTATAAAGCGGCCCAACGTAGAGAGAAGGCGGTCAATGCTTTAATTGCCGTAGGTTTGGGAGATCGTCTGATGCATAAAAGCAACCAGATGTCCGGTGGCCAGATGCAGCGTGTGGCGATCGCCCGTGCCTTGGTGAACGATCCGGCGGTGATCCTTGCGGATGAGGCTACTGGCAACTTGGATACCCGTACCTCTTTCGAGATCTTAGTGCTCTTCCAGCGTCTGCACGCCGAGGGACGTACGATTATTTTTGTCACCCACAACCCGGAGATCGCCCAATATAGCAGCCGGAATATCACGCTGCGCGACGGTCATGTAACCGCCGATACGGTGAATACGAATATCTTGAGCGCGGCCGAGGCTTTGGCCCGCCTGCCCAAGAATGATGATTAGAATAATGAATTAATGTGGTAATAGCATATTTTTTAGAATGAATACGACGAATTTACTAAAGATAGCCCTTCGGGCCTTGGCCAACAACAAGCTGCGGGGATTCCTCACGATGCTGGGTATCATCATCGGCGTGGCTTCCGTGATCACGATGCTGGCCATCGGTCAAGGCTCGAAGCGGAGTATACAGGCGCAGATCAGCGAGATGGGCTCGAACATGATCATGATCCAGCCGGGAGCCGACATGCGTGGCGGCGTACGCCAAGACGCCTCTGCCATGGAGACGCTGAAGCTACAGGACTACGAGGATATCGTGAACGAGACTCGCTACGTCTCCGCCACCTCGCCCTCCGTGAACAGTAGTGGACAGGCCATCTATGGCGCCAATAACGCCCCGACTACCGTCTACGGTATTAGCCCGGATTATATGGAGATACGCCGATACGAGGTGGAGGATGGCGATATGTTCAGCGATCAGGACGTACAGACCGCCGCCAAGGTATGCGTGATCGGGAAGACGGTGGTGGATAACCTTTTCCCCGGCGGAGAGAATCCCGTCGGTAAGGTGATCCGTTTCCAGAAGCTACCGTTCCGGGTCGCGGGCGTACTGAAAAGCAAAGGATACAACAGCATGGGAATGGACCAAGACGACCTGATCTTAGCTCCATACACAACTATTCAAAAAAAGATCTTGGCCATTACCCATTTGCAAGGCATAACCTGCTCGGCGCTCAAGGAGGAGTACACCGATCAAGCCATAGACGAGATATCGGAGATACTGAGGCGTAACCATAGGTTGCGGGAAACCGATGATGATGATTTCACGATCCGGAGTATGCAGGAGTTGAGCACGATGTTGACAAGTACGACGGATATAATGACGACGTTGCTGGCTGCGGTGGCTGGTATCTCTCTTCTCGTTGGTGGTATCGGTATCATGAATATCATGTACGTGAGCGTGACGGAGCGTACGCGGGAGATCGGCCTCCGTATGAGTATCGGTGCGAAAGGCATGGATATCTTGGCTCAGTTCTTGATCGAGTCTATCCTTATCAGCGTGACCGGAGGATTGATCGGCGTGCTTTTCGGCGTGGGAGCTGCCTTGATCGTGAATGTCGTGGCGCATTTCCCGATCTATATCCAGCCGTGGAGCGTACTGCTCTCTTTCGTGGTATGTACGGTGACGGGCGTGTTCTTCGGATGGTACCCGGCCAAGAAGGCGGCGCAGCTCGACCCGATCGAGGCCATACGCTATGAGTAGACGGATGCTCACTAGATAAGGCTACATGGCTCATATAACGGTAGGAATGACTATATTTGCGTAGCACTAAAGAGGATAATAAGATGAATGACACACCACAATCTCCCCCTATCAAAGGTTTGGGAAAGTTGATACACATCGCGGGATGGGGTATCCTGTTCTGCTCCCCTTTCTTCTTCACGGGGAGGGAGTCGCAAGTCACGTTCGAGGGCTATTTCCGGAGCATCATCGTGCCGCTTTCCTTCATGCTCGTCTTCTACTTGAATTACGGGTGGCTGGTGAGGCGGTATTTGTTTAACCGCCGGACAGGGCGTTTCCTGCTGATCAACCTATTGCTTATCGGGGGTATGATGCTGTTCGTGCATCTCTGCATGCGCTATTTCTATCCGCCGGAGATGCATCATCCGGCTCGTCCGCCCCGCCCGTTGAACGAGACGGTGGGGTTCTTTCTCGTCAACGCCGTTATCTACTCCTTGGTAGCCGGCCTTAGCGTGGCGATCAAGATGACGGACGGATGGTACCGGGTGGCGGCTATCCAGCGGGAACTGGAGAAGGAGCGTGCCGAGGCGGAATTGCAGAACCTGAAGAGCCAGCTTAATCCGCATTTCCTGTTTAATACGTTGAATAATATCTATAGCTTGATAGCGTTCAGCCCGGAGAAGGCACAGGAGGCGGTGCACGATTTGAGCCGCTTGCTTCGCTATGTCTTGTATGAGAGTAGCCAGCCTTTTGTCTCTTTGGAGAAGGATTTCGACTTCCTTCGTAATTATGTGGAGCTGATGCGTATACGTCTGCCCAAACATGTGGAGCTGAAAACGAATATCGTCGCTTCCTCCCCGGGAACCTTGATCGCCCCCCTGTTGTTTATCTCCTTGGTTGAGAATGCGTTTAAGCATGGGGTGAGCAATAATAAGCCGTCTTTCATCCATTTGGATATCCATCAGGAGGGGGCGGAGGTAGTTTGTACTATTGTGAATAGCTATTTCCCGAAAAGCCCGGATCAAGATAAAAGTGGTTCCGGTATCGGGCTGGTGAATCTGGAGAAACGCTTGGGGCTGCTCTATCCGGGGCATTTCTCGTTCCAATGCGGTCGGGAGGGGGATAACTATTCTTCTTATCTATCAATTACTATAAACGAGACTGAGATATGAGATTGACTTGCGCTATTATTGACGATGAACCTTTAGCGGTTAGCTTGCTGGAAAGCTACGTCTTGAAAACTCCGTTTCTGGATTTACAAGGGACTTATAATAGTGCCTTGGACGCTCTTTCCGACTTACGGGATCGGCCGGTGGATCTGCTTTTTCTGGATATCCAGATGCCGGAGTTGAGCGGATTGGAGTTCTCCCGTATCTTGAACGCCGATACCCGTGTCATTTTTACGACGGCTTTCGATCAATATGCCGTGGATAGTTACCGAGTAAACGCGCTGGATTATTTGTTGAAGCCAATTAGTTATCCGGACTTCCTTGCCTCGGCGAATAAGGCGTTGCGATGGTATGAGCTGCTCCGTAAGCCGGTGTCTTCGGAAGAGAAGGAAGGATCCGCGCCAATCGCGGAGAAGGGCGGGATGGAGAGTATTTTCGTCAAGAGTGAGTATAAGCTGTTGCAAATAGAGCTGCGCAAGATATTATATATTGAAGGATTAAAGGATTACGTGAAGATATTCGTGGAGGATGAGCCCCGTCCGGTCCTTTCGTTGATGAGCATGAAGAGTTTGGAGGATATGTTACCTTCGGATCGCTTTGTGCGTGTTCATCGCTCTTTTATCGTCCAGCCGGAGAAGATCAAGGTGATCGAGCGGAATCGGATTGTCTTTGGAAAGGAGTATATCCCGATCTCCGACAATTATAAACAGCATTTCCTAGAGATGATAGAGCGTAGATCGATCCTGCCGAAATAACCGCTGGTTAGTTGAGCAACTGGAGCAATAATTTCTCTATCGCTACGGTCATAGGACGTCCGTCGCAGGAATAGTTGTTTACGAATAGGGCGATGGCGTATTGCTTATCGCCTTTGTTTATATATCCCGCATATCCTTTTACCCGGCTCATGCTTCCGCTTTTAAGATGGGCTTTTCCTTGGAGGGATGAGCCTTTTAAGAAGTTCCTCACCGAGCCTTCTACCCCCGCTACGGGCAATGATTCGTAGAAGGCTGTGTGTTGTTGTGAACAGGTTTTCATATAAATCAATAAATCAGCCACAAAAGCTGTTGATAACTTGTTGGTAACCGCAAGACCGCTACCGTCGTACATCCAGACGCACGAGAGGTCGAGTCCTTTCCCTTGCCAATAGTCCCGAAGCACCTGGATACCCCGGTTAAAAGAAGATATGACCTCTCCCTTACGGGGCGTATATCGTAGGCCGATCGTCTTGATCAAGGCATCGGCGAATAAATTATGGCTGACATGATTGGTCACTTCCACGATTTCCCGAAGCGTAGGGGAGTAAGTGGTAACAATCTCGGTCCGTTTCCCGGGTTGCCACCTACCGGCTTCCCGCAAGATACGGAAACAAGACGGTGATTCGCCGACCGTGATCCCTTCATGTTCCAATTGCCTAGTGAGATAATCCGCTAGGAAAAGAGCCGGGTCGGGAATATCCCCTTTGAGCGGATACCATTCCCGGTTAGCGGGGACAATGCCATATAAATAACGATCCGTGGCGAATGGCGCCCCTACGATAAAAGAACTATCCGAAGATACTTGCTGGGTCGTTAAGTAATTATGGAAATGGATGCCGGATAATTCCGGTTCGGTTCCTTTCAACTTCGGGCGGGTTCCGGGAGCTCCGGTTTGCAACCCTAATTTATAAAGATTGTCGAATACGCAAATCCCATAGCTTCCGGCACCATAATAACTACCCATATCTTCGCCAACCCATTTAAGGGAAGTGCCTTCCGTGTCGAATATACTTTCATCAGCGATTACGGCTCCTTGTATTTTATGGATACCCACCTTTTTCAAGGCGGAGATCCATTCCTGTAGAAACCGCTTATGATCCGGGGCGAAATGCGCTGAGCCAAGGCTAGGATCTCCGCTTCCCTTGATATATAAATTGCCTTTTAACAAGCCGTTCTCGATGGAGCCGTCGTATTCTAATGTCGTGGGAAAGCGATAATCCTCGCCCAATATCTCCAATGCGGTAGCGGTCGTAACCGTTTTCATGACCGAAGCTGGGGTCAGCTGCCGGATTGTATCGTAAGCGAATACCGTCTCGCCACTGTTAACCTCTTTCACGATCAAGGAAAATGAAGCTCCTTCCATATAAGGCTTGCGCAGGAATTGCTTGATAGGTTGTGGAGTCTGTGCCCCCACTGAAAGGTATAAGCAAGAAATGAGGAAGAAAAAGGATATTTTACGTATCATGATGTTTATATATTCTACTTTATTCTATCTTTGTCGCAAGCAAAGATATGAAAATAATATGAATCCACTGTTTGACAAGCCTTTTACGTTTGACCGTGTAATACGCATAGTGTTCGGTATACTGGTCATCTCAGGAATTATTTATTTGATAGCCTTATTACGAAACGCTTTGTTACCTTTCCTGATCGCTTGGTTACTGGCTTATATGATGCAACCGTTCGTAAAGTTCTTCCAATATAAATTATGTTTTAAGAGCCGCATCTTATCGATTATGGCGGTATTGGTGACTTTAGGGCTATTGATAACGTTGCTGGTAGTCATGGTCATTCCTTCCATTGCGGCTGAGGCGGATAAAACGCTAGAACTGATCCGCACACATGATCCCGGTGAAGGTCATGTCCCTTTGATCCCGCATTCATGGATGGAATATCTGGAAAGTAATGTGAACTTCGCCCAGATCATGGAGTTATTGAGTAAGGAGAATTTGTTGAAAGCGGTGAAGCAGATTGCGCCCCAGTTATGGTCTATCTTATCGAACACTTTCTCAATCCTTTTCAGTATCACGATCGTGTTCGTGATCTTGCTTTACTTTATTTTCATCCTTTTGGATTATGAGAAGATCGCGAATGGTTGGATCGATTTGATACCGGAGCGTTACCGTCCGTTCCTGCAAGGTTTGGCTGAGGATGTGGAATACAGCATGAATCGTTATTTCCGCGGACAATCGTTGATCGCTCTTTCTGTAGGGGTTCTCCTCGCGATCGGCTTTAAGATCATTAATTTCCCGTTGGCGGTCACGCTGGGCCTGTTTATCGGCGTGCTGAACTTAATTCCCTATATGCAGGCGATCGGTATTATCCCGATGATTCTATTGAGCTTATTGCGTTCGGCCGAGACTGGCGAGAACTTCTGGTTGATCTTTGGTATGGCTATTTTAGTCTTGGGTATCGTACAATGTATACAGGATTTATATCTTACCCCTCGCATAATGGGTAAGGCTATGGGACTGAATCCCGCCATCATCTTACTCTCATTATCCATCTGGGGAACGATCCTAGGCTTTATAGGCTTAATAATAGCCCTCCCATTGACAACATTGTGCTTATCCTACTATAAACGCTTTATCTTGCACGAAGATAATGAGTTAGATCCCGGAAACCTTGCTCATCAACCTAAGCGAGAGAAAATAAATTCAGATTTAATCGCAAAAAAATAGCCATGCCTATTGCATATTAAAAAAATACTCCTACCTTTGCACCCGCATTACAGAAGTAACGCACAGGATGATTCGCTAGCTCAGCTGGTAGAGCACAACACTTTTAATGTTGGGGTCCTGGGTTCGAGCCCCAGGCGGATCACATAAGAACAAAGCTAAAAGAGATAAGTCCTGCAATATTAACGTATTGTGGGACTTTTTTATGTTTTAGTCTTGCTTGAAAGCCCAAAAAGGCGCACGAAAAGATACGGTTGAGTATCCAAATCGTACCCCCTTCCCCGAAAAACAAAAAGGGGGTACAATTGTCGGAAAGTCCTTCTGATAAACTACGTGGAGGTCTTCTATTTAATACCAAAACTCATGATCGAATACAGAACTAGCTTTTTTATTTGGTAGATAACCTATTTACTTATTTCTCCAACTTTATAACCTACGATTCCAAAAGACTTGTGTAGCGCCGGGATTAACCACATGATCAAGCCGGGTAGTCCCCAGCGTTTTTTCTCTTCGCTGATGAAATAGAATCGTTCGATCAGTTTGAGCTTGGGGAACCATTGCTCGATTGTGTGCGGATCGTTTAGTCCGAAATGGAAACGGGCTTTTGTCCGTTTTACCGATTCATGCTTGTCGGAGTTGCGGGCGGCCCATTTACTGACGAAATCAAAATATATCTCGCATCCGGGAAAGCGTTGGGCGAGGTTTTGGATAACAGATTTTACCTGTTCCTCATTGAAATACATCATTACACCTTCCGCGAGGAAAAGGAAGCGGCCGTGAGGATGTTTTTGTCTCAACATATCCATCCAGTCCGTCTCGAGCATAGAGCCTTTGATCGTGAGATCTTTAGCGGAGGCAGGGAATAGCTTTTCACGCAAATTGATTACTTCAGGTAAGTCTAGTTCGTAGAAGGTCGCTTGGTTATGGTTGGAGACACGTTGGAAACGGCTGTCTAATCCGCAACCGATCGATACCACTACCGGATCTTCAGTTACCTTACGGTCGATGAATCGCTGGACCAAACGATCGAAATGGCGTAGGCGGATAGCGGTTCCGGTAGTACTCATCGTGATTTTACCAAACTTGGCGAAATCATAATCTATTTTCTCAACAAGCTCACATGCCATCGGGTCTTTTAATATCGCGTCTTTCCGGTGACTTTTGTGAGCGCGTGATAGTAAGGGAATAAACAAGGTCTCCGCGATGTCATCCTTTATCTCTGGTTTTATTTTATTCATAATATACCTATTTATAGGGATTGATTATCCGGTACAAAGATGGGATCTTTGCTTTTGGTTTATTTACGCAAGAAGGAAGTGTATTTTAATCAAACGGAAAAATGGTACACATAGAACTCTCATCTCGTGGAAGAGATACGATCGCTTTAGAAATGCCGGATATAAGTTATTTTTCTACCAATCGTTCAGGAGGGCTAGAAGAGAACTGTTGGGAGGTGGAGAACAAATTATTGACCTATCGTATCAGTGATTTCAGATGCAGGGATTTTAATGTGACAAGATACCAGATCTATTGCAAGGAGGATTGTTGCATGCGTTCCCTAAATGTCGGTAACTCGTTTATGGGACTTTCTGTTGTTCGTCAGGGGATCGTCGAATGCTTTTTGTCGGAGACACGGGATAAGCGGATTTGGCGGAAAGGGTATACGAATATGATCGTAAGTTCTGGTATCAAGGAAGAGCGGAATCTGTTCCGTAAAGGAGATACTTTTGGTATGACAAGTATTCTGGTGTCGCCGGATTTCTTCCAACATTTGTCGGAACGTTATACGGAGTACTTCGGGAGTGCTTATTTGCGATTCGGCAGGGGGGAGACTTTCTTTATCGCTCCCAAGAATCTCTCGATTCCAATCGCTTTATCTGTGGCGTTGAATGATCTTGAGGTCTCTCAGATGATGGGAAATGCCTCGCCAATGTATCTCGAAGCAAAAGTAACCGAGTGCTTGTCTTTATTTATGCGGGAGACGGAAGGTAAAGAACCGGTTAACGCAAAGATAGTAGGCTTTTCCGATCGGGATAAAATTTATCAGGCCCGGGATATTATATGTTCCGAATATTTGAACCCGCCTTCATTACATGATTTGGCTTTACGTGTCGGAACTAATGAATGTACTTTGAAAGCGGGGTTTAAAGAAGCGTTCCGGACGACCGTGTTTAACTATCTCTTTGATTATCGTATGAATATAGCGATTCACTATCTTTTGGATACCAATAAATCAATAGGGGAAGTTGCCGGCTTGGTCGGCTATGAACATCAAGCGCATTTTTGTACGGCCTTTAAGCGGAAGTTTAATGTCACCCCGTCTGAATATAGGTTGAAAGCGTAGTATAGACCATCGACTTTTATTTCCCGAATCGGGAACTATCCACCTCTTTATGCTCTTTTGCTTTAAAATCTCCGAATTTATAGATAAAGGATAAGGAGACTCGTCTGGAATCCGAGATCATACGCATATGTAAGTCTTGTGTTTTGTATTGGAGATTAAGATCTTTTGGGACCCATGAATTAAACATGTCATCCACTTTTAAAGAGATCTCCGCTTTGCCGTTGGGGGAGATCCATTTCAAGCCGGCGTCTACGTTATACATACTGCTGATCGTCATTGGGCCTTGAATGTTGCGGGTAATATAAGAACCGGATACTTCCGCTTTGATAGTAGGCTTCGATGAGATGTTGAACGTATTATTTAATTCGGCATAGAATGCCAGATTATCTTTATTGAAGCTTATATCATGGTAATTATCACATTTCATCTTGTCATAATAACCGTTTAACGTTAATCTGGAATCAAGCACGGAGCCGGCTTTGAATGGTATCATTACATTTAGGCCTAGCTTACTGGAATAGTCGAAATTCAGTGTCTTATAGATAAGAACTAGTCTCTCGGAGGATTGATAGGGGAGCTGGTTGAAATTATTGTCTATATAATTTGCGTATAGCGTGAAAATGTATTTGTTTTTTAGGATGTAGTTCAATTGAGCAGAGTAGAGTCTGGACAGCCTTAAATCCGGGTTACCTTGTATCTCGGTATATCCATTCAGATAAGACACCGTGTTCTGCATCTCCCAATAACTGGGATAGGTCTTGTCTGAAGAAACGGATAATTGCAGGATGTGGCTGGGGTGGGCTCGGTACGTGATTTCCATCATTGGGAATAAGCTCCAATAATCAATCTCCTTATGTTTGTAATACTCTCCGGTCAAAGAGGCGTTTACGGATAGGTTATCAGAGAAGCTTTTGGAAAAGCCGGTATATAAATCATATACATATTCATCCAGTTTACTGTAACTATTAGAGATGGACCAATCGTGTTTGCGCAGTGAATGATATACCTGAGAACTTTTGTCTGAGGCGAAGCTGAATTTTGTCCCATAGTTGAGCATCCAGCCTTTTCCTAATTTATGGTTCTGGTCCGCGTAGACGGAGAGCCTACGGATGTCTTGTTGTGATTTAGCGTTGAAGGCATCTTCTTTCCCAGCTTTCTTCTCTTGGTAATATTGTGTCGTATGATTGATGTAAGCGGTAAAATCAATCCCTACATTAAGGCCGAACCCGGAGGCATAGTCGAGCGCCAGATTATGCATCTGGATCGGTTTGTCGGATTTCTTTCTGTTTTCGGAATCCGAATAGGTTCCTACAGAAGAGGTGAAAGGATGAGTCCATTGCTGGATCTCTGAGGTATAGGCGAAGCTTAGTTTGTTCTTATCGTTCAAGAACCAATCATTGCCTAGGCGTATGGTATGGACTGGGAGCCGGGTATGTCCTCTGTCGAATTGCTCGATCTCGTAGGTCTTACCATCGAATAAATGGTGTGATAAGATATCCTCACCTGTCCGTTCCCTGTGGTAGCCGAAGGAGTACATGAGATCGGTAGAATATTTAGGCGTGTTGTAAACGAGAGTAGCGCCACTTTGGTAATTAGCGTAATGCCCTTGGTTGTATAGAGCATTGACTTGTCCTTGCAGTTTGGGAGTCTCGGAAGTACCGTTATTAAGGACCAGATTAATCACGGCCCCGCGTACATGATATTGGGGTGGAGCGCTATACATGATCTCTGCTTCTTGAATACGTTCTTTGGGCATATTCTTAAGCAGATTCTCCAATTGGCTCTCACCCATATTGGTGGTCTTGCCATTGATGATAACCGTGACTCCATTTGTTCCGGCAAGTTGTATTTTCCCGCTTTGTTCCCGCACTCCCGGTAGTTCTAGGATCGCTTCGTAAGCGCTAACGGCCATCTTGTCTTTTAACAAATGCGGCATGCTGTAGGTTATTTTACCATCGACAACCTTGGCTAAGGGACGCTCTCCGGTAACAGATACTTCCGAAAGCGTCTGGCTTTTCTCGTTCAGTTGTATATTGCCTATCGTAAGTGAGTCATAAGTGCTTTGATACGTTTCATACAGCAGATGCTGGACGGTTAAGAGGAAAGGGGATATCTCCGCTTTGACACTAAAAGAGCCCAAAGAGTCCGTATAGGTGGAGTTTACATATACTGAATCGTTCGTTTGTATAATCACGACCGCTAGTTCGATAGGATGGTTATTTAAGTCCGTAACCCTTCCCGTAATAACTTGTGCCTGTGTGAATGTGGTAAATAATAATCCTAAAAAGATAATCCAGCTTCTCATATCATCCTCGATTTAGTCAACATTCCTGTGCATATTTCGCAAATATACTTTTCATTAGGGAATCTACCTAATAAATTCTACTTTTAGGACTTAGGGGATTAGGATATATTTGATAGCTTTGCGGAGGAATGGGGTTCGTGCCTCTTTCTCGAATAGATGATAACAATAAAAGTAAATGATAATGAATGAAAAAATGAATACTCCATTGGGTAGCGCTTTTCCCAAGGAACGGGTTCGTTATGCGATGCTTTCTTTCTTTTTAGCGCAAGGTCTTTGTTTCTCTAGTTGGGCTAGCCGTATTCCGGACGTGAAGGATTTCTTTGAGGTGAATTACGCTTTCTATTGGGGGTTGGTCTTGTTCCTGATCCCGGTAGGTAAGTTTGTGGCGATACCGTTAGCGGGTTATTTGGTGTCGAAGTTGGGAAGCCGTATTATGGCGCAGGCCAGTGTGTTGGGATATGCCTTGGCCTTATTCGCGATCGGTACGGCACATAATATTTATCTGCTGGGTGTCTATTTATTCTGTTTTGGGGTGTTCTGGAATCTTTGCGATATATCCTTGAATACGCAAGGGATTGGTATCGAGCGGCTCTATGGACGTACGATTATGGCCTCATTTCATGGAGGTTGGAGTCTGGCGGCTTGTTTAGGGGCTTTGATCGGGTTTATCATGATCGTATCCGGTGTTACTCCGTTCTGGCATTTTACGTTGATTGCTTTATTGATTGTGATGATCGTTTTGGTAAGCCGGAAGTATTTGCAGGAAGACGTGGCGGTTGAGTCACCGGAGGAAGAGAAGGAAGCGGAGAAGAAAGAAGCTCCGGCATTGTTGAGCTTTATCCGTAAGCCGGAAATGCTGTTGATCCAGTTAGGTATCGTCGGACTGTTTGCCTTGGTGGTGGAAAGTGCGATGTTTGATTGGAGTGGACTTTACTTCGAATCGGTACTACAAGTTCCTAAATCCTTGCAGATCGGTTTCTTAGTGTTCATGGTGATGATGACGGTAGGCCGTTTTCTTACGAACTCCGCCTATAGTGTTTTAGGAAAGCAGAAGGTGTTGCAATTGGCGGGTTTCTTTATTTTTGCCGGTTTCTTTATCTCAGCCATGTTGGGCGGTATGTTCGAATCGATGACGGTAAAGGTGATCGTGAATTCCTTAGGCTTTATGTTGGTAGGCTTGGGTATCTCGTGTATGGTGCCTACTATTTATAGCTTGGTGGGTGCTAAATCGAAAACTCCGGTGGGAATTGCCTTGACAATCCTTTCTAGCATCAGTTTTATCGGCTCATTGATCGCACCTTTGTTGATCGGGGCGATCTCGCAGGCTTTCAATATGAAATACGCTTATATCGTGGTCGGCTTGTTAGGGCTTTGTATCTTGCTAATGACTACATTCTGCAAAGCATTCAAGAATAATTAAAGATAGAGAATTGAGAATTGAAAATTAGGAGAGAGCGAATAATTTTCAATTCTCAATTTTCAACTACTCAGGCATTCGTTGTTCCGCTGTCTCTAAGCATCGCAACACATCTTCCTTAGTGCCGTTGAATGGGCCTATTCCTTCGATTTTCAATGTTGTCATAGCTGCCGCGAAACATCCGGCTTCTTCTATGCTTGCGCCTTTGGCACGTTTATAGAGATATCCTGTCATATAAGTATCACCCGCTCCGGTAGCGTTTACTACTTCTTTCGGTATGTAAGCGGGGATTTTATGGAAAGTGGAACCGTCGTAAATGATAGATCCCATGCTTCCGAAAGTCAGCAATACCTCTTTCACGCCCCAATCGTAGATAACTTTTCCTGCGTTCACGGCATCGGTATATCCGGTTAACACCTCCATCTCATGTTCGTTAGCCTTGAGGAAGTGCACGTATTTAAGTACTTCTTTTTTCTCTGGCCAATCCACGGCAAATACATCCTTGTCTCTTACTTCCCGTAGATACCCTTGCGAGTCAATCGATACTAAGCCTTTCCCCGCTAAATACTTTACCACTTCCAAAGAGAAATCATCGGCAAGCAAACTACCAAGGTGGAAGATCTTGGAGTCGATGTTCTCCAGATACTCTACGGTGAAAGGATCTGCTTTCGCCAATACACGTTGCGTACGGTTATCTTGGTTCTCTCCATAAATATTCTCGAAATAAACGGTGTGCTTACTTGGCATCACGGCAACGTCGATACCTTCGGCTCGTAGTTCCTCCACCGTTTTCATCTCAGATTCAGCCAAGGCTGTCACTAGAGTATAGTCAATATCATCGAAATGTTTTATCGCATGCGAGAAATAAAAGGAGGTTCCTCCCGGCATATGGACGGTATTCTTAGGTGTCACTACCTTATCCAAGGTGATGTGTCCTACGCAGCAAAGTTCGTGTGTATTCATTTTTTACTCAGTTTATTATAAAGCGACAAATTTATGAAAAAAGAGTTCAAGTACATAGGATAGTCGTTATTTTGACCAATAAAAGCATAAACGAGGCGTTTCCATTCAAGAGCGAAAGTATTTACATATAGTAGAAACGAAAGTGTTTACCTCTAGAAGTAAAGTCATTTACATATGGAAGTAAACAGCGTTACATCTAGTTGTAAATGTAATATGCTGATAATCCGTATATAATACTGTTGGCGGATAATGCTCGGTGTATCTGCTGGAAATATTCAAATTCACCTTATCCGATAAGCATGCTTATTTGGATTTAGAAAGAAGAATTGATAATCAGTCAACGACATAGATAATATATAATGTACGCTCGTACATTATAATATATGCAATACGCATAGAGGTTATACTACTATATAGGTGATGTATATTTTATGTGCGATGGAATAGAATGTGAGAAACGACTAGTCTAAACGATCGATTTTTCTAGTCATTTGCAAAGGTACGCGTTTCTTCGACACTTACAACCCTTCCGCATTATTTTTTTATCGCTTATCCTCTTTCTTATCAATAGGATATGTTATCCTTTACGAAACAACAGATTCTTTCAACAAATCTCCTGTTTTGGCACTAAAAAAACGCAAGATTTAGACGATCGTTTAGACTAGTCGTTTTATGCCCAATTTGAAGGGGCAAAATATTGAAGAGCTTTTAATTAACACTAGTATTAATATTAATTTTAGAATTATGAACAAAAAGATTTCTACGCTTCTTGCCGGTGTAATGCTGGCATCCGCGTTCTCTGTCAATGCTGCGATGGAGAATGGCAAATCTTATTTGCTGAAGAGCGGAAGCAATTATTTGTCCGCTGAGACAGATAAGACTTCTGCTGATTATGGCAAACTTGTGTACGGCTCACTTAGCACTAACGATTTGAGTGAAGTTGTTGCCGGTACTTGGAAAGTTTCAACAAAGACTACTTCTGGAGCTGTTGTCTACACCTTCGTAAATAAGGTGACAGGAATGACATTGGCTGTTGATCCTACTTTGGCGAAAACGGCGACCAACGGTCTTTCTGGTGATGTGACATTAGGCAGTGGTACGGTTTCTGAATGGGCATTCGATGCTAGTAACCACATGTATTCTTACTTCAAATCGGACTCAATCGTTTTCTTTGATAATACGGGTGCCCTGAACAAAGGTAAGATTGCGGATTTGTCAGCTGCTTTGGCTGTTACAGAAGATGTAATAAGCACTCCTATTCCAATAAGTGCAGATGATTTAAATACATTGATGTGGTCTGTTGATTCTAAAGATAATTATTTTGCGTTGAATATGGACCCTGAAGTGTCAAAAGGCAAGGCGAATCATTTGACGGCGACAGGACTTCAAGCGGTTAGTGCTGGTAGTGGTTATGTTCAATTGAAAGCTAAGGACAAAAAGGCGGATGACAAACAATTGTATGTAGTTGTCGATACGGCTTATTATGAAGGAACTGAGACTAGCGGTCAGTTGTTGAAATATACCTATGACGTATTAAACGCAGACAATCGCTTGACTGGTTCTTATAAGTTCAAGTTCACTTATAATGTGAAAGAAGACAAACTCTATGTTCAAGTAGCGGAAGTTGCGGATAAATTAGTGAAAGCATCGGGTCAAACTGACGAGCAGTTTGCGAAGGATATCAAAGACAATAATAATAATTCTTATTGGTCTAATCAAGGAAAAACTGTAACGACAAGATCTGACAAGTACATCTACATGGCTAAATTGGACGGTACGAATGTGTTGACACTGAATACGAATGAGACGGATGGTGGTACTCCTACCGCTGCTTCACAGAATATTACGGTTAAGACTTCTGCTGACTATAGTAGCCTTACATTAACTACGATTCCTTCTGGTGTATACTTGATCCAGTATAAGGCTGGTGGTTCTTACAATACAGAAAAGGTAGGTTCTTATGTATTCGCTAATTTGGCTGGTTATTTCGGTTGGGCTGCTCAAGCTCGTAACCAAGAGTTCAAGCATATGCCGGCTGCTCAATGGGTAGTAGAGAAGAAAGGTACATCTTCTATTGCGCCGATCTCAATTACGAACCGTGAGTTCTCTGATGATAGCTATAAGACTTCTTATCAAATTCCTTCTGATATGCAATTATTCGCAGTAGAGGGTAGTGCTAATGAGGTATTCTATTTTAATGGAAACCAAAAGGATACGGTTAGCTTTATTAAAGTTGACGAGGATCTTGTAAAGGATGCTAAACTGGGATATAAGTATGTATCAGAAAATGAAGCTAAGGTTCAAACTTATCTGTTTAACTATTTGCATGGATTGGCATTAGATAAATATCTTAATGTTCCGTCAGGGAAGGATTCTATTGTACGTGTAGATGAGACTGGAGCTAAAGCAAGTTTCCGCTTACAAGTGGTTGTTAAAGACGATAAGTATGGTTATGGCGATGGTTTGGTAAGAAATGTTTACCGTATCACGGACGGAAAAGGTCGTTATTTGACTTATGACGGGACAACGAAGAAGTATATGATGAAGACTTATCCTACTGATTATTTCTTGAAAGAGAATAATGATATCGAAGGAAAAGAATATTATACTTTGGTTGAGGCTAATTTGCGTAATACATCTATGACACAGGCGCAAGCACAGGCATGGTATCCAGAATGGTGTAAGGGTATGGCTGTCGCAGATGCAATGACTATCGAGGAGCAATATACTCCGGAGGGAGGATCTGCTACTTATGTGACGGTTGGTGGAACCTCTTATTTGGCTTATCCGGGTTCTTCTGATATTGTTGCTGTAGCGATGTATGATAAAGACGGCCAACGATTGGTAGATGATAATAGTAAGGTAGACTACTATACTTATCAGAATGTTAATGGTAAGATTGCGTTGAAGAAAGTAGGAGCTGCTCAATATGCCTCTAGAAATTACGCTTCAGTGAAGGTCTCTGTTGACGACAACACGTTGGATTTGACTCGTGGTTCTTTGGATGATAAATTCTATAGCAATCAAGAGATTCGTACATCTGCTTTCGCCGTAGCAATGGATGATTCTCCTTTGTACCGTCGCTTCAACAACGCCGCTCTTGGTGAGAATGTAAATGACGGTCCTGATAGCTTGACATTCGTTGAGAGCGTTCGTAATGAGTACTTAATGGATGAGTGGAACCCGAACTTGACTACGGAAACTGTTGATTACGCTGGTATCTGGAATAAGGATAAGGCTGAGGGTAAATTAGCGTTCCGTATTGATACGGCTTGGTTGAATCGTGGTCTTGGAAATATCAAACCTCAATATTTGATCTCCGTGGCTCGTGACGACCAAGAGGGTGTTGAGACAGTTCCTTGTACAGAGGCTGGTCCTCACGTTGACGCTAACGGTAACATTACAACAGATCCTTCTAAGTGTGTTCATGCTCAACATGGTCGTGCTGGCTTCGCTTATGGCAAATACTTGGTTAACTTCTCAGACTCTGCCCAAGCGTTCATCGATAGAGAGGCTAAGGTTAATCCTTATATGTTCACAACGAATTCTAGTGCTAATAGCAGCTATACCCGTGTAGGTTTTGTTAAGGCTATCCATGCTGGTGACAGCTTGTTCGTATTGACAAATGGTTTCGAGAATGTAGAACCGGCTAAGTTAGATACGGCGACAATCATCGCTAACTATAAGAAAGTTAAGCTGGAAAACTTCATCGTAGACTTGGTTGGTGACAAACATAAGAATGTAACTTGGTCATTCCGTTATATTAACCCGGATAAGGCTGGTGCCGTAACAGAAGAAGGTGCAGAGAACGCATTCTTGTTCGAGTCTAATGTTTATGGCGAGAAAGATCAAAATTATAGAACCGTAAATGGTGACGCTGATCGTGCTATCGCTCCGACATATGCTGCCGCATGGTTGAAAATGCATAATGGTTGTTTGGTACTGACAGATATCAATTCACAGTTCTCTTCCGCAAAGACCAATGGTGATGGCGCATTAATCTTTAATGTCGCTCAGAAGGATGAAGAAGATATGGTTACATCTAATGATAACATCAACAATGTTGAAGGTGTATCTGTAGTAGCTGGTAATGGTACTGTAACTATCCAAGGCGCCGCTGGTAAATCAGTAGTTATCTCTAACATCTTAGGTAAGGTAGTCGCTGAGACAGTTCTTACATCTGATAACGCAACAATTACCGTACCTGCCGGTATCGTAGCTGTAGCTGTTGATGGTGAGGAAGCTGTTAAAGTGGTTGTTAAATAATTAAACAAATAGATAGGTCAAGAGATGGGGATTCCCCCATCTCTTCCTTTAAGAAGATATTTATAATTCTGAAATTCCCGTGTGGAGATAGATTCTTCAAGTACACCGCGATGGTAGAACATGCGGGAGTATTAATATTAAAGTAATAAATTAAAAGCTCAGGTCACGAGAACTTCTGTGAAGAAATGTCGTGACCTTTTTTTGTACTCTTAAATCTCGTGCTATGCTTATATCTACTCAAGAAACATTGATCTATAAATCAATTAGTCCGGAAGATATTTATTGTTATACTCCCGGAATCACCGTGACTTCGACGGGACGCTTGGTCGTGACTTTCGACTTGGGCGGCAAGGGGGTAAAAGAAATCTATGCTTCTTCGCAGTTGTACACGGAAAGGACAAGACGGTTAGGTATCGGTAAGATTTTTGTATCGGACGACCAAGGCGCTAGTTGGTGTTTTATCTCGGATTTTAATTTTTGGCATGCCCGCCCTTTTTGTATAGGGGAAAAGATATATATCATAGGAAACGCGGGCGATTTATGTATTATATGCTCGGAAGATGATGGGAATACGTGGAGCGTTCCCTCGTTTCTCTCCCAAGGTGAGAAATGGCATTCTTCTGCCTGTAATGTTCTTTTCGCTAACGAGCGGGTTTACTTGGCGATGGAACAGCGTTTTTATAACTCGGAGATAGAAGGCTGGAATGTGGCGGGTTTGAGCCCTACCTTGCTATCTTGCTCTATTCACGATGATTTACTGGATGCGTCTTCTTGGCGACGTTCCGATCCTTTTGTTTTCAGGGATAAGGTACATTTCCCGGAAGGGGTTGGCATTCCTTTTTACGAGTCATTGACCAATAAGCCGCTGGAATTGGCTCCCGGTCGTTTTAATGCGCCCACTGGATGGCTGGAGGCTCAAGTGGTTCAAATAAAGGATAAACATCATATTTGGTATGATCCGGAGGGGAAAACGTTCCATATGTTTCTTCGTGCGCATACCGGAGGGATTGGATACGCTTGTTTATTAAAAGTGAGGGAAGATAAGAACGGCCAGATGGTAACCGGCTTTCAAGAGACTCCTTCCGGACAGACCTTGCTTTTCTTGCCCTTTCCCGGTGGCCATTTGAAATTCTTTATAGTGTATGATGAAATATCCCGATTGTATTGGATGGCATCCAATCAATCTTTCGATTCTATGCGGACGATAAGCTCATTACCTGAGACTTCCCGGTATGGACTCCCGAATAATGAGAGGCATCGTTTACAATTATTATTCTCGAAGAATTGTGTGGACTGGTGTATGGCTGGGATGATCGCTTGCCAAGGGAATGAATTATATTCAAGAAATTATCCTTCGTTATGTATCGTAGGTGAGGATATGCACGTGGTTTGCCGTGCGGCGGATGATCATACAAAGGACCCTCAATACTCTGATTGTATTACATATTATAAAATTAAACGGTTTAGAATGTTAATCTATTAAATGAAGTGATTATGGAAAAAGTACTGATTGTAATACCGGCTCGGTATGATTCAAGCCGGTTGCCGGGTAAGCCTTTGGTTAAGATTAAAGGTATAGAGATGATAAAACGGGTTTCGGATATAGCGGATTTTGTATGTCGCAAAAATGAGTCTTGTTCTTATTTGGTAGCTACGGATGATGAGCGCATCGTCTCGTTTTGCGAATCCCGGGAGATTCCGGTGATGATGACTTCCACGAATTGTAAAAGTGGTACGGAACGTTGCTATGAGGCGGTAAGGAAACAGGACACCAATCCCGGACTGATAATAAATCTGCAAGGCGATAATCCCACGTGTCCTCCTTGGATCTTGCAAGATCTGATCGATACATGGAGAAAGGAGAAGGCGGATGTCCTTACCGCCTCGGTCTTGTTGGGATGGAGCGAATACGATCAATTACTGGCGATGAAAAAGGAAACCCCTTATTCCGGCACGACGGTATTGGTGGATCGGCTGGGATATGCCTTAGCTTTTTCGAAACAAACCATACCCGCTATCCGTAAGGAGGATCAGGCTAGGGATCTTTTGCCTAAAAGCCCTGTCAGGCGGCATGTGGGTTTATATGCGTATAGCGGTCGAGCCCTCGAGTCTTATTTCTCATTACCTCCGTCTGTGTATGAACGCTCTTATATAGAAGGATTGGAACAGATGCGCTTCTTAGAGAATGGCATCAAAATGAGGGTCGTAGACGTCGATTATCGGGGACGTGAGACAACAAGCGGGGTTGATTCCCCGGAAGATGTCAAACGGGTTGAGGAAATACTTGAGAAGTATGGAGAGTTCGATCTTTCGTGACTTAGATGGAATCGTAGATTCTATTTTATCTCCCTACCATACTTTGGAGGAGGTTCTACCTTCTGGCTGTGATGCTGGTCCGGTATGGATGGATTTTGACTGTTGGGTAGACAGCCAAAAGGTGGATATGCGGACATCGGAATCACCCTTACTCTTGAATATATGTGGTATACCCGCATCCGGTAAATCGTATTGGGCGGAGGAATGGCTATCTGAGAATGGGCCTTGTTTGCATATTGCTTTCGACGCTATCATGGAGGCATTATCCGGGTATCAAGCAGATTACTCGCTAGATAGGGAGAATGCGTTCTTACGTTGGGAACTTCCTGCTCGTTTTTTAGGTTACCGTCTTCTTTTGTTGGGATTGAGGAATGGGTGGCCTATTTTATTTGAACATAGTAATGCGTTGAGAGAACATGTGGATTTGTATAAGAAGATAAAGAGTCTTGGATATCGGATTCATATGGTGTGCATCGATGCGACACCAGAAATGGTTATCAAAAGATTGGCTCGGAGGAATCGTTTTTTCCCGGAGGAGCAAGTGAAAAAACGTTGGGATTGCTTGATAGATTTGTTACCTGAATATCAAAAAATAGTAGATGACTTTAAATTAATACAACCATGGAAAAATGTAGAAAACTTGTGATCGTACGGCATGGTAATACGTTTCGTGCGGGAGAGACTCCGACTCGGGTTGGAGCTAGAACTGATTTGCCTCTGGTAGAGGAGGAACGAGCTAGATCTGCGGGACGTTATTTACGTGAGAAGGGGATTGTGATCGACAAGGTGATTTCGGCCCCCTTAAAACGCACCTTGGAGACCGCTAACTATATCTTGGAGGAAATGAATGTGGATTTGCCTATCATTCAAGACTTACGTCTTAAAGAGATTGATTATGGGCCGGATGAGAATATGGTAGAAGATCATGTAATAAAACGTTTGGGATCTCTCTATTTAGAAAAGGAGGGAATGGACCGGAAAGACCTAACGGAAGATCGGATCGTGGAGAGGGGACTTTCCGTGATCGCCCAATGGAATGAGAAGGCCGTGGTACCGTTAGGATGGAACGTAGATGTAGAGAAACTGATAAGCGGTTGGCAGGATTTGGCGGCTAGTATCCCTGATGGTGAGACTTGGTTACTAGTCTCTTCCAATGGAGTGATGCGTTTCTCCCCCTATATTCTGGGGAATTATGAGGATTTCTGTGCGACTCATGATATTAAGGTTCCGACAGGTGGGGTTTGTATATTCGATTGTGTGGGTGATCATTGGAGGTGTACGGATTGGGGAATAAAGGCTTATAAACTTTTTAAATGATAAATCATGGAAGATATATGGAATATAACAGCTTTGGTAGTTAGTGTATTAAGTGTGCTTTTGTCTCTTTATGCTTTAAGACAGGCTACCACTAAAAATACCTCGGATATGTATCTGTTCTTTATCTCGCAATATGCGAAGGAGGACATGAAATTGGCTTTACGTAAATTGAAAGATATAAAGCGGGGGGTATATCGGTTGGAACAATGGGAGAGTGATATGAAAAATAATTTGCCGAAAGCCTTTGAGTATGACGAGGCGAGACGTTTGGTGAAATATTTTTATGATACTTTAGCCTATATGAAGTTGGAGAAACTAATAGAGGCTCGTTTTGTAAGATTGATTTGCTTGAAGAAAGGGGCATGGCTTTATCTGGACACAGTCGAAGCCATGGAAAAATTTTTTGACAGTGGCTATGATAAAAAGCCATATGCGGTTATTCGGGATGTATGCGAAAATTTACGAAAGGAAGGGTGTTGTCCTCCTTAGTTCATTATTTTCGGCTTTTGGTGATTTAATAAAGCCTTGATCGAAGAAACGATCGGGGCTTTTATATTTATTTCTTAATTTGCCATGACAATATTCCGCAAGTCGAAACCGAATTGAATATACTCATCCTCAGTTATTTGCCTCTCTGTTGTCAGGATGATTAACGCATGCCCTCGATAGGTGTTTCTGTAAGGGGGATGGAAATGGTTGTAATGGTTTTCGAAGAAGCCGCATTTTTTATAGAACTTTAATCGCTTGGAGGAAGTTTCATCCGTAATAGGATCGATCTCTAATAAGATAATCTTATTCAGGCGTTTATTAAAATCCTCCAGCAATAAACCGCCGTATCCTTGTCCCCTAAAGTTCTCATGAATGGCGAAATGTTCGATATATACATAGGTGCTAAAATCCCAGTATGAGATAAAGCCAATAAAGAGGTTATCTTTCAGATAAACCTCTAGATGATAGTTGGGAGATTGGAAGGCCTGTTCTTGTTGTTCTTCTGTTCGCTGCTCAAATAGAGGGAAACTTGCCGTATATATTTGCTCAAAGGTAGGATAGAGAGGATCTTGCTTTCGCGTTATTTCTAGTATGTCCATATGACTTCGCTTTATTTTGATGCGAAGATAATAATCTAAAAACATTGTCATGTCATATTAAAGCTTTATTTTTGGATGATCTTATAATTAAGATATTGTATACGATGATAGCGTGGTTTCGTTATATATGTTTAATTGTTAGCCTTATAATCACCCTGCCGGAATTACTTTCGGCACAACGTCTGGTTTCTCAACGTCAAGAGGATGTAGAGGCTGGTCTTTTATATAACGAGAGCGTCTATATCCTATCTAATTATTCTTGTCTATCCTCCAATTCCCCGGAAAAACTTTCTTTGGACGAGTTGCTGCGGAAGCAGATCGAAGGCTTTTATTTCTATTTGAAGCGGGATACGGAGACAAATGTATTGCTACTAAGGAAACCTGATGGTACGTTTACCCCTTTTAGTGAGTCATTGGAAGCCATTAAGACGGCCTTGGATGCGGACTCCACTAAGGTTATGACGCTTTTCCTTGATTTCTATGTCGAGACGGAGCTGGAATCCTCTTTTAAGGAAATAGGCTTGATGGAGTATGTGCTTGAATATGATACGAAAAACGGATGGCCATCCTTGAAAAATATGTTGAGTTCCGGAAAGCGACTGGTCGTTTTCGAGGTTCAGAAACATTTGAACAGTCCTTCATGGTTGCATAATATGAGGGATTTCGTGGAGCATACGGACGCTGATTGGGGAAACCAACCGGAAGGGGTTGAGAGTTTTGATGAGCGGCTGAAAAAGAATTTGTCTTTATTTACCGGATATAAGTTCTTGGAGACTTCCCGGGGAAATAGTAATGATATCTCGGCTTTAGCCCGGCAGACACCCTATTTAATAGAATCGTTTAAAAGAGCGTGGATCCGGGATGGAAGGGTTCCTAATTTTGTCTTGGTAGATAAGTATTACGCATGGTTGGATGTCTCGTTGGTTACTTTCCGGAATTTCGATATCATTTACGGCGTGGTTACGAATAACAATGAGTTGCTTAACTACGTGAATTGGGATGGGATGTCTAATTATACGACGGGTAAATATTGCTTTCCGCTAGAGCCCGGAGCCGAGTTGATGCTTTCGCCGATCTCTCCGGGCTATCGGATAGAGCCGGCTACGGTTTATGTCTCCGGTACCCAAAGGAAGGCTTTCGCCGGCGATTTTAAGGCTAGACCTTTGCGGATTGACGAGGATATAGAGATTTATTTACCGTTTGAGGGCGATGAGAAAGATGGTTCGTCCAATCATAATCTCACGGTATCTAGGAATGTCGAGTTTATTCAGGACCCTATACGGGGGCAGGTCGCTTCCTTGGAGAATCAGGCCCGTGTGGATTTGCCGACCGCTTCGGAACTTCATATGCGGGATCATGATTTCACTGTCGGCGTTTGGTTGAAAATACCTAAGTACCTGCCGGAGAAGGAGGATTATTGTATTCTGGGAGCTAAGAACAGTACTTATCAACAAGCGTTGCATCTGTTGATACGGAATCGGAAACCGTATATGGGATTCTTTAACAACGATCTGGTTGGTAACACGGAGATCGAGCCGGGCAAATGGTATAATGTCGTATGGCGGTATAATAAGCGGAATGGGGAGCAGGCTATATTCGTAAATGGAAAACTGGACGCGATCTCTTTTGATCGTCCGGCTTATCTGGGTAGTGATAGCTTATATGTCGGTTTCGTGAATTTCAGCCAGTCCTCGAACTTCGTGGGTGTGCTGGATAATCTTTGTATTTGGTCTCGTGTGTTGAGCGATAAGGAGATATTGGGATTGAGCAACCAGTTATTAGATTTACATATATCGAATGCGATTACTTGGTTGGATGTCCTTGGAATTGGGTTGATTTTGATGGTTCTGGTCTCGATAGCTTATCTAGGCTATCGGAAGGTGAAAGAAAAGCCAAGGCAGGATGAGGCTGATGCGGGAACGGTTGCGGAGGAGGGAATCGAGGACGGAATCGAGGAGCCGGATCGTTCTTCGCAAGAGATGCCGGAGGAGATCGAGAAGGTTCCGGTTCTGCGCAATTATATCCGATTGTTTGGAGAGTTCTATGTGTTGGACCGGGATGGAAATGATATAACCTCTCTATTTACCCCCAAATTAAAACAGCTGTTTATCTTGATTATGCTTCACTCTTCCCGTGGAGGTTTCGGAATATCGAGCAAGGACTTGACACGGATGATTTGGGGGAATGACAACCCCTCGAAAAGTACGAAGAGCCTTCGAAGCGTATCTATATTGAAACTCCGGAAGATATTGGAACGTATCGATACGGTCGAGGTCCTATTTAACGCGAATCGATATATTCTCCAGCTTTCGGAAGATGTCTATTGCGATTATTTGGCTTGTTTGGATTGGCTGAAAGATAAACGGGTACGGACTCAGCCGGACTTTGAATATTTCTATGATATTATCAGCAAAGGAGAAGTGTTCAAAGGGGAATCGTTTGATTGGATGGATGATTTTAAAAGTTATATCTGTAATAGTACGGTGGATGTCTTGTCTCGCTTTATCGACACTTACTCGATCGAGGATGAGGCGGATCGGGTGATCCAGATAGCAGACCAGATCCTTCTGAACGATCCTTGCAACGAGGAGGCTTTGCTCTATAAGATCAAAGCCTTGATTTACCAGAACAACTTCAAATTGGCCCGTTACGTGTACGACCGCTTTTGCGCTTTATACCAAGAGATGTATGGCGAGGCTTTCCCCTCTTCTTTTGAGCAGGTCGTACCGTCTTCGCTGATGAGTCAGCAATCTCCCCAGTAATATTATAGTGTGCCTGCTCATTGGCAGACTGTGCCATCGCTATTGTCACACCTGTGCCATCGTTGTGGCAAGACCGTGCCATCGTTGTGGCAAGACCGTGCCACCGTTATGGCATGCCTGTGCCATCCGTGTGGCACTCCTCTGGCATTACAGTGACAAATGTATGCACCCCACTGATAGCGATCCTTTCGAATAGGGAGGCAGGTGCTATGCCTCTGACTTATCGAAGATTTTTATAAATATTTCTTGATTTATTTATATTGCTGTTATTATGTGAATTATGCTTTGTGCTGATATGAAATTAGCCTTAAATTAGCCCTAGGTTAATGTCTTGTTTAGCGTTCGTTAACTCATGGTTTACTGCTCATCCCTATATTCGCTCTCGTTGTTTCGCACGAGGAAGCGAGGAAGCGAGGAAGCGAGGAAGCGAAGTTGTGTTTTACTATATATTTTTTCTTACGATGAATATCGTAAAGGTTGAAGTCTGTAAGGGCCTTTCTTCTAAGAGTTGATATTTATGTATAAACTGAATAGTTATGAGTAAAGATGTGAACAATGGTCAGTCCAGACGTGAGTTTCTAGGAAGATCGGTCGCTGCTTTGGCGGCCGCATCTTTCCTTCCGAGTGCTTTCTCTTGTACGGGGAAGAGTGTGGCGGCTCCCGCTCCGGTTGATACGGCGGCGGAGGCAGGCAAGGTTAACTCGAAGTTCGGTGGCGTGCAAATCGGCACGATCACTTATAGTTGGCGTTCCATGCCGGGTGGATTGGAGAATATCATCAAGTATTGCCAAGAGGCGAATATCAGTTCCATCGAGTTGATGGGAGGTGATCTGGAAGCTTATTTAGGAGCTCCGGAGAATCCGATGATGAAATTCTTCCGTCAGCAAGCTTCTCAACCCACGGCGAAACCGGGTGAGAAACCTGCGGCTCCTCGTCGGATGGGTCCCCCGAAGTTTACTCCGGAGCAGCAGGCTGAGATCGATAAATATAAGGAAGCGGTGAAAGCGTGGCGTCTCGGGTTGGATCTATCAAAGGTAGAAGGTGCCCGTAAGTTATTGAGCGACGCAGGAATATCGGCGCATATCGTGAAGATGGAACCTTCCCGTATGGGTTCGGACGAGGAAATCGATTATGCGTTCAAGGTAGCCAAGGCCATGGGCGCTAAAGCCGTGACGGACGAGATTAATTTGGAGACGGCGAAAAGAGTCGCTCCATTTGCCGAGAAGCATGGGATGTATATGGCTTTCCATAATCATATGCAATATGCCGAAGAAGGGTTTAGTTGCGATCCGATCTTAGCGGTCTCTCCTTCTATTATGTTGAATTTTGACGCGGGCCACTTCTTTGGCTCTACAGGTATCCACCCGAATGAGATGATCAAGAAATATCATGATCGGATCTATAGTATCCACTTGAAAGACAAGACGGGGCCTACGACAGGGGACCAGCCGAATACGAATCAAGTATGGGGACAAGGGGAGATGCCGTTGGAAGACGTACTCTTGTTGATCAAACAAGAGAAATGGCCTATCTATTGCGATATAGAACTGGAATATGATATCAAGCCTTGGTCTGACTCCGTGAAAGAGGTAGGCACTTGCGTGAAATATGCTCGACAAATATTGATGTAGATTATAGAAAGTTGTCTTTGGTATGTCATTAATAGGTATAACGAAAGGGCCGGTTCCTGATGGAGCCGACCCTTTATTTTTCATTTATTGATCTCTTTTACCAAATTGGGCGCGCACTTAAAATGGACAATGGTTCTGGGGATCAACATTAAAGTCTCTCCGCTTTTCGGGTTTCTAGCCAACCTGCTTGTCTGCAAGCGGGGAGTATAAACACCAAAACCCTGTATACATACCTTTTCTCCGGCTCTCGTTTTCTCTAAGATGATGTTATTCAGTTCTTCCAATATGTACCGGATTTCTTCTTTGTCATTACCGACTCTTTTCGATAATTCCTCGATTAGCTGACTTTTATTCATATCGTATTATTTTTTGAGAAGTTTGTTCTTTGCTCTGTTGTTAAATATTTTTTCCTGTATTGCAAAGGCGATAAGCCCGTGTGCCTCCGAAAGAAGCGTCCCAACGAAGATTGGTTCGAGAACTGCGTCTTCTCAACAATCTCTTGGATATTCAAGGTAGAGTTGGTGAGTAATCCTTTTAATTCTAGGATCATATATTCCGTAATCCAATCTTTGGCGGATTTGCCGCTTACCTCCTTAACAACCATGGTCAAGTATTTAGGGGTGATGCATAGAGAGTTCGCGTAGAACGTCACGCTTCTGTTCACTTTGTAATTACTCATGACCAATTGAAAGAATTTGTGGGTCAGTTCTTTCTTGTGTACATCTATCGTTGCCGTACTGTCTAAAGAATTGACTTTATAATGGTTATATATATCAAGGAATAATATGCGAAGTAAGAGTATAACCGACTCTCTTCGATACTGGTTTTCCGGATCGACGGCTTTTCTTATAAGTAATTCAAAGAAGTCTACAAAGGAAAGAGTTTCCACGTCTTCCATCTTGAAATAGTAATGTTGCCTCATATAGAAAAAGAAATGTGGCGAGAAACGACTGATACCGCTTAATATATCAGTATAAAAGGATTCCGTGATCGTGAAATATCTGATTTGGAAATCTACGCTAACGTCCGTTAATGCGACCAATTGCCCCGGCAAGATGATGATGAGCTCTTTGGGGGTTATAATGTGCTTGTTGGAATAGATATCAATTTTAGCGTTTCCTTTTACACAATAGATGACAATCCCTAATCTTATATAACTAAAGTTTCCCACCCAAATAAAT